>JACCDZ011310510.1_pt1 | contig 42423 bp, 40 predicted proteins | sample 7449551 | NCBI WGS metagenome assembly JACCDZ01 (sample SAMN15323452, study PRJNA562643) | freshwater metagenome | isolation source: river surface water | place: USA:Blue River Watershed | collected 2017-08-18
CCAACGCCAAACATAACATTGCCGCGATGATTGCTAATTGCGCGCCATAAGGCAAGCCAAATGCGGCTTGTTCCACCGCTGCGCTGGCAAAAATTAATAACGGAATATAAAAAGGTAGGATCACTAACGCCAGTAAAATTCCGCCTTTATCGGCAGAAAGAGTTAAGGCAGCGCCGAGCGCAGATAACAATGTGAGTAGCGGCGTACCCAGTAATAAGGTTGCAACCACAGCAAAAAAAGCAGGTTGGCTCAAGCCTAACAACAACGCCAACAAGGGGGACACAATAACCAGTGGCAAACCACTGGCGCACCAACTGGCCGCCATTTTCGCCAAAACATATGCAGGAAGTGGCATGCGAGCGCTAACTAACTGCTCCAAAACCCCATCTCGATAATCTTGTTTAAATAGCCGCTCAGCGCCCAATAACACACTCAATAAAGCCGCGATCCAAATAATGCCAGGGGCGATTTCCCGCAATAAATTGGGTTTCGCACCAATACCTAGTGGAAATAAACTCAGCACCACCAGGAAAAACAACAGTGGATTTAGCCAGTCCGATTTTTGCCGGGCTAATAAGCGCAGATCGCGGCGAAAAGTCGCCGAAAACACAGCGAAAATACTCACCAACGATACTCCAATTCCAGTTGACGCAGCTGCGCAGCTAACAGCGGCAAAGGTTGATGAGTGGTGAGAATAATGGCGCCCCCGTTGGCACAATGCTGTTGAAAATGCCCTTGCAATAGGCCAATCGCAGCTTGATCAAGTGCAGTAAAAGGCTCATCCAAAATCCAAATTCGCGCGGAGGTTAACCACAACCGAGCTAAGGATACCCGACGTTGTTGTCCTGCTGACAAATGCTGACAAGGAATATCTTCTAGGCCCGCGAGCCCTAAGCTCGCCAATAACTGCCAATCATCAGTAACCTTTAATTGCCAACAAGCCCGCCAAAACTGCAGATTTTCCAGCGCAGTCAACTGCCCTTGCACGCCACTCAGATGACCGATGAAACAAAGATCTGCCGCATAATCGTCGTGGCATTTGTTGAGCTCGATATTTTGGTAATACAGCAAACCTTCGTTCGGTTCACTTAGCCCCGCCAAGATCCGCAATAAACTACTTTTGCCGGCACCATTGCGACCAGCGATCTGCAAAATATCGCCAGCCGACAGTTGAATGTCGACATCGGTAAACAAAATTCGGTCCTGCCGGACACAACTGAGCTTGGTGGCGTTAAATAACATGCGACTTCGGGTCTGAAAAAAACAGCACGCATCTTAGCATAATGGCGCTAGAATACGAATGTGCATCCCATGCATAAAGCGACTAAGCGCCTGAAATATGAACCAGATCAATATTGATAGCTTGCTGAGCATTGGCAACAGTACAAAAATTGAGCCACAGCTGAAGTTAGACACAACTCAGCTTTATCAAGCATTACTGAAAATCGGTAGTGATGGCAGTGGTCAATTGCAGGTCGCCGCCGGTAGCACCCCAATTAAAATTGCCTTAAACGCCGCCGATTTACAGCAGCTGGTTCGCCCACAGACTGCGACGAGCAGCCAAGTGACCTTATCCGGTCAAGTTGTTCATGCCGAACTAACCGCGACTTCACCGTCACAAAATAGTGCGACGCCCTTGCCAGGCAGCACTTTGTTGCCACTAACCGAGCAACAGCGCAAAGAGCTTAATGCCAACACTTTGCGTTATACCAGTGCCAGCAACGCTACGGCAACACCAAATCTGAACAACAAACTCGACGGCAGCATCTGGCAAGTCAAACTTCAACCGCTCAACGATAGTCAGCTGACGATTTCACTGATGAAACCCTCGCAGCAACTGCCGCTAGCTGAATCCGCAGTGTTTAAACTGATTCAACAAGCGAGCCAATTACCGCAGCTGCAAGCAAAGACCCGGCTGCTCGACAATGGCCAACTGCAAATTCAAGTTCAAGTTGTCCGTCAGCAAGAGCGTTTGCTATTGAGTATCGACTCAGCAAGACCGTTATTAGCCCTCCCTTTGCCAAGCGATAAAACACAGTCACTTTTTGCAAAAATCCCTCTGTTTAAGGACACCCCAAACGCCAATGCGCTGCAACAATTACCAGCCGCGGCTCGACAAAATGGCGTTTTGCAATTATCGATGCAACAAGGTCAGATTCAATTAAGTCTGCAGTTGACACTTGCAAGTGCTGCCGAGTCAAAAGACCCTGTGCCGGCAAGAACAGCGGCCGAAAATAATCAATCGCGTCCTGAACTTAGTAAAAATGACAAAACAACCGAGCTTGAAACCAAATTACCCCGCAGTGTCACAGCAGCGAACAACAATGCGGAACAAAGCGCGGTTAACGTCAGCTTTAATCGCGACCAACTCAAAGCATTGCTGCCTGCACTCACCAAACAACTTGTCCACCAGAGTCTTAGCCTGCAAAATCAGCAGTTGATGGTGACAGACCGAGCCATTGGCCAGAGCACTTCGCGACTTTTGACTACAGAACAATGGCAACTCAAGCCCACAGCTCAACAATGGCAAATTGAAGTTCAAGCGCCAAGTGAAGCGCGTGAACTGCGAGTTGCGGTCAAAGATATTGATAAACCATTGCAGTGGCATAGTCAGGCGGCAACCGCTCAACTTAAACTGCCCACTGTATCACCAAGTGTTGATGTGCCGGCTTTATGGCGGCAGTTATTGCCACTGACTAGCAACACAATTGACCCACTGCGGGTGACCAGCGAGCTGCCGCAAGGGGTACAAGCGATCTTGCAAGAGCTTAAAGCGAATACTCTCGATCATCAAAGAGTGCCTGCAGCCGCAGAACTACAATCACAGTTAAATGCGGCCTTGCAGTTTAGCCCAATGCAAAATCAACCCAATGCCATGACAGCAGCAGGTTCTATGGCAATAGCACTGCAATTATTGATTGGGCGTTTATCTACAACGGCAGGCGAAGCGAATAGGCCCGCCGCCGGTAAGGAAAAATTGCAGCAATTGGTTGGGCAACTCAATGAAAGCCAAAGCAGCCAACTCATAAAGCAGTTATCCGGCCATAGCTCGCAACTGCAACAAGCGCAATTTGCCAATATTGAACAGCAGGCTCAGGCGAAAACTGACCATTCCCAACTATTTATGCAGCTGCCAGTACTAGTGCAAGGACAAAATCAGTTTGTCGAATTAGCCATTAGTGAACGTGAAGCCGATGGCAAAGGTGCGACTGGCAAAAAACGCGCTTGGCAATTGACGATGAAATTTCAGTTACCCGAGCAAGGCCATCTGCTGGTCCAAGTGCATCTAGTCGATACCGAAGTGAGCATGCAGTTTTATGCAGAAACTGAACAGACCCAACAACTAACCAGTCAATGGTTACCGCTGTTTAAAGATCGGTTAAAAGTACAAGGCTTAGACATTAAGGATATCCAAGTACAGCGGGGCAAAATCCCAGAGCATCTATATCAACGGGGAACTAGCCTGTTGCAAGTAAAGGTTTAAGGACAGGCAATGGTTGATAAATCGGCAGTTGGGCTTAGCTATGATGGCCAAGGGGCCCCAAAAATTGTGGCGAAAGGCCATGGCGCCCTTGCCGACGAAATTATTCGATTAGCTCGGGAGCATGGCGTACTTGTCCATGAAGACGAAAACCTCAATCGGCTGTTACAACAAATGGAACTCGGTAGCGAAATTCCACAAGAATTGTACTTGCTGATTGCCGAACTCATCGCCTTCTCGTATGTCCTGCAAGGCAAATTTCCAGACAATTGGCAAAACATCCATCAACGGATTGATTTTAAAAGCTAAACCCAAGCGGAAACAGTTCGAAAATTTACGAAAAAAACGCGACAAACAGCCATTTTTGCCGCTGCCTTGCTATTCATGGCTACGGCTCGCCTGATACACTGTTGGTGTCATTTTTTTGCCAAGGATAGTCCATCATGTCAATCCGGTTGCCACGCCACATCAGCATTTCCCGTTTTAGTTTGTCAGCATTATCTACAGCCCTCAGTTTCGCAATTATGGGTTCGGTGAATGCCAACACCATCACAAAACAAACGCAAACTTATCAGACTGATAACGCAAAACTCAAAGTGGAATCGATCATTGAGCGCAACGATGCCGCGGACTTAGTCTCTCGGCAACTGAATGTGCAAACGCAAAATTCAGCGGCACCGGTGGCATTACCGATAGCCCCGACTGCTCTGCAGGTATTTTCAAATAGCGCTGTTTTTGATGCTTTATTTGCGTTAACCCAAGCCGAAGTTAAGGCTAACAGCGTTTCTGAGATCACTGATTGGAGTTTTAACGACCAACAAGGACTAGCTTGTCCTTGTTTTGAAACGGGGGCGAAATGGCATTATGTTTGGACCCGCGACTTAAGCTATAGCTTGGATCTTGGTTTGCATTATTTAGATCCAGCCCGCGCGATGAACTCGTTATTATTTAAAACCTCAAAAGTACGGGCGGAATTAGTAGCCCGAGGTATTGAAGACACTGAAGTCGCGTTGCAAGACACCGGCTCGGGTGGCAGCTGGCCGGTAAGTTCTGACCGCGTGGTTTGGATATTGGCAGCAAGCCAATTGATCCCAGCGGCGGAAAATGAAGAAAATCCAGCAGATGCTCAGCAACAATGGCAAGATAAATGGTACCAAATTGCTAAACAAACTTTGCTGCAAGACCGTCAATATTTATATAGCAACAAACTTGGCATTTATCGCGGGGAAACGTCATTTTTGGATTGGCGTGAACAAACCTATCCAAGTTGGACTGCAAATAACACCATGTATTTGGCAGAATCCCATGCGTTATCGACAAACGTTTTGCACTACGTGGCTTTAAGCAAAGCCGCTGCGGCAGCTGATGCGTTAGATCCGCAATATGCGAAGGTCTTCCGGAGTTGGGCTGAAGCACTCAAAGCAGCAATTAATGCTAATTTCTGGATGAGTGACCAAGGCCTATACGCGAGCTACATTGGTGAAGAACATAACCCAATGCAGGTCCAACACTATGATCTGCTTGGTTTGGCATTAGCGATAAACCATGGCGTCGCTTCAGACATGCAAGCATCACAAATACTGAGCAATTACCCAGTGACCGCTGTTGGTGCGCCAGTCATTTTTCCAGCGCTTAAAGACATCCCTATTTATCACAATAGAGCGATTTGGCCCTTTGTCAGTGCTTATGCCCTTCGCGCCGCGAAAAAACAAAATCACCCTGAGCTGTTTAGCCGTTTAGCACTGTCGTTATTTCAAGGCACCGCCGAAAATGGTTCCAATATGGAAAACCTCGAGTGGTTGAGTTTAAAACCGCATGTCGAGGATGGCACTTTATCTGGACCAGTCATTAATTCACCACGCCAACTTTGGTCGGTGGCGGCCTATCATGATTTTGTAGTAGGACAGCTGTTTGGGATGGAATTTGCCAATCAAGAACTTACGGTAAATCCATATTTACCGGTTAGCTTGGTAAGGGATTTAAATATCCTAGATGGCAAAGCATCGCCGATAGAATTGCAAAATTTAACCTTTGGCGAATTGCAATTCCAAGTAAAACTGCAGCTGCAAGGCAATGGCAATGGCAATCGGCAACAAGTCTATCGACTAAGTACTGCAACCCTCAACGGTGAGCCCGTGGCACTTAACCAAAAACAAGGCTTGAAATTAAAACTCGCCGACTTTGGCAGCGCGCAAAATGAGCTGGTGTTGACCATGCTGCCCGTTGATGCGCCAGTGCAAACCGTTAACTTAATCAAGGCGAAGGGGACCAACAAATATCCAGAGCTGTTGTTTTCACCAAAAGAGCCAGTTCTCGTCCTGCAAACCAATAAAAAAGGTCATAACGAGTTGAGTTTTGCCCGTCAAGGCGAAGCCGATACGATCTTTACGCTATATAAAAATGGCGTAGCGGTGAAGTTAAAACGAAATGCGGAACAATATGTCGATGAGAAAACCAACAAAGGTCAAAGCCAATGTTATGCGCTGACTCAAACGAATAAACAAAGTGGTTTAGTGTCTTTGCCGAGCAAGACCATTTGTAGTGAAGGTGCGGTTAAACAATACACTGCAGGTGTTAATTTACTTGCCAACGATGGTGAACTCGGACAATACCTCGGTCAAGCGGTCTATAAAAACTGGGGCATGCCTGAGCAGGATCTCAGATTAAGTTACACCGCAAGCATTGGCGGAACTCAGCGCTTACAACTGCAATATTACATCGACAACGGTCCGATCAATACCGGCATTACCGCGGTCGTCAAACGAGTTGTGGCCAATTGCCCAAGCTCTGGTCTACAACACAGCGTATTGGTGATGCCACATTTGGCGACTGCAACCGAACTGGGTTTATCCAGTAATGCGGTGTTTAAAGCGGCTGCTGGTGAAGTGTGTCAGTTGCAAATTGTTGATGGCTTTAACATGAGCTATTTGCACCATTTTAATTTGTACACCGGCGGCAAAGGTGGCAGGACGGGTCCGCTCAACCAAGCGGTGATTGCAGGGGCGAAAATAAGCCCAAGTGCTGATTAATAAACTGCCTGCACCAATTGATAGGACGTTAAGTGAGCGTTTCAGTAGAAAAATATGCCGATCGATATGTGATTTTCGCCCTGCTCTCGGCCATCTCAATGGCGAGCAGCGGAGTCATCGCTAGGCTTAGTGGTATAGCGGCGGCGGAATTAACGTTTTATCGATTAGCGGTTGGCGCCTTATGCCTATGGTTGTTTGTCTGTTTGCGCGGCGAAGCAAAGCAACTCAAACAAAAACCAGACTGGCGTATGGCACTAAACGGCGTGATGTTAGCAAGCTTTATGCTGGCATTTCTAAAAGCCATCAGTTATATCAGCCTCGCCAACGCCATCATGCTTGTGTATCTGGCGCCACCACTCTCGGCGTTAATTGCCCATTATTTTTTCGGCGAAAAATTGGACTGGCGTAGCAGCGTGTTAATTGCTGTTTCTTTTTTTGGCTTTGCCATGATGCAAGAGTTTAAACTGGATTTGGTGGTTACGCCGTCACAATGGCCAGGCTTTTGTTTCGGTATCTTCAGTTTATTCACTTACACAGCATTTTTGTTGTTAAACCGCCATGCCACCAGTTCACACTCTCAGTTCCAACGCACTTTTTACCAATTATTAATTGGCGCTTGTTGTGTGTTGCCGTTTTTAGCAGATGCTAGTTTGCCAACGCCAAATGCTTGGATTTGGATTGTATTGGCCGGCGTCTTTCCCGGCTTCTTAGCTATTTATTTTGCAATTTTGGCGCTAGAGCGACTGCCAACCAAAGTATTCGGCACTTTGGCCTACATTGAGCCAGTGACCGTGATCCTCGCTGGCTGGTGGTTATTTGGCGAAGCCTTGTCGGCATTAAAAGTCGCAGGAGTCATACTGATTTTGGCTGCAGGCACGTTGCAAGCACTCAACGCGCAGGGGCAAGAAAAAAAGCGTGAAGATGCCGACGGTTAGTCCGCACCAAGCACCAGCGACCGCAAAAAGTTCATTCGCAAGAGCACAAAGTGCTTGATGGCTGGTGTAACAGCGACAAGCAAAGAACAACAAAGCTTGCTACACTAGCCGGCATATTTTTAAAAGGAGTTCCCAATGAGTCAATTCCCTGATGATGGCAACGGCGATATGCTTCAAGCCATGCAAGATGCTGGTTTAGATTTAAATGCAGCATTACATCTTGATTTTTATCTAGTTTTTCCAAATCAGCAAAAAGCTGAAATGGCGTTAACTGCGCTAACGACCCTAGATCAGCCTGGCGAAGTTGAATTAAACTTCAACGATTTGGAGCAATGGGAACTGATTGTTACCCTCAATATGGTTCCTGAGCATGCGGCAATCACCGCCAAAGAAGCTGAACTCGACAAATTTGCCAAAAAATATGGTGGTCATAACGATGGTTGGGGCGTGATGCAACACCAAGAAGGTGACGACGATTTTGACGATGAACATGACTGCGACGATGATTGTGATCATCACCATCATTAATCGCTAGGCTGAGAGGTTACTGCCTCTCAGCTCAGTTTTCTTCGCTAGTTTTCACCCGCAGTTCTACGCCAAAACCAGGTCGTCGCGCGCGGAAATTTAACAACTTTGCGCGATAAATATTTACCTACAGCCCTTCTCCCGCTTGGGGCTATTCGTTATCATGCACGCCGTTGTTTTTTCCGCTACACGGATTTGTACCATGCATTATTTGTCGCCAGAATTTGGCATTTTATTCATCGGCTTTTTGTGGCTGTACTGGTGGCTGGGAGCCAAGTTCGGTAATCGTGCGCAAAACCTATTGTTGCTCGCCGCAAGCTATCTGTTTTATGCGACATTCTCGCTGAAGTTCGCGCTCCAACTCTTCGGATTTTCGCTGGTTATTTTGACCTTGGCTCGTTTTAGCAGTCCACATCGACGTGCGCCGATGATTGCAGGCATAGTGCTGGCAGTTGGTAACCTTGGATTATTTAAATACTACAACTTCTTTCGGGAAGATCTGTTGTTTTGGTTGGGGCCGCTGTTTAACGGCGCCAGTTTACCGGTTTTGGAATTTGTGCTGCCGGTTGGGATATCTTTCTATACCTTCCAAGGTTTGGCCTATTTAATCAGTGTCGGCCGCGGTGAACGCGCACCTGCCAGCTATGCGGACGGATTGTTGCATCTGTCGTTTTTTCCCACCTTATTGGCTGGGCCAATCTGCCGACCAAAAGAGCTACTCAGCCAAATTGAAGCGACTACCACACGTCATATTCAATCGGTAGAATTGGCGCTGATGCTGATTATCAGCGCGCTGATTAAGAAAATCTGGCTTGCGGCTTGGCTGGCGGGAAACTTTGTCGACCCAGTGTTTGCAAGCCCGGATAACTATCAAGCAATTGATTTGATTGTGGCGTTGTTTGCCTATGCTTGGCAGTTGTTTTTTGACTTCTCCGGTTACACCGACATTGTCACCGCCTTCGCGCTGTTGCTCGGTTTTAGTTTGCCGATGAACTTTAACCAGCCCTATCTCGCTAGCGACCTCAGTGATTTTTGGCGACGGTGGCATGTCACTTTATCGCGCTGGATCCGTGACTACGTCTACATCTCTTTTGGCGGTAACCGCGGTAGTTTCAGTCGGACACAAGTCAATTTACTATTAGCCATGACTATCTCCGGTTTGTGGCATGGCGCGAGCTTAACCTTTGTTGTCTGGGGGATCTGGCACGGCGTCGGTTTGATCCTACAAAACTGCTGGCAACGTTTTGTAAACTTCCACTGGCCAGCCTGGGCGACGCAAACCTTTACCTTCTTATTTGTCTGTTTTGGTTGGTTGTTATTCCGCTCTAGTGATTGGGACACATTTGCCACGTACTGCCGCGGCTTTGCCCGTTGGCAACAAGCACCAGAACTCAATTGGCTGCTATTACTTGGCGCCATGACGGTATTTTTTATTGGTGCTCGCAAAGCAGATTGGTTGATGACAACTGGCGTTAGCCGCTTTCAACAACTGGTTTGGTGGCAACAGAGTTTATTGTTCACTGCCATTGTGATGTTGGTATTGGCACTGGCTCCGGCCGGGATGCCTGGCTTTATTTACTTCGGATTTTAATGGATATGAAACCGTTGCGTTATTCATCGTTATTTGCCTTGTCCCTCGCAGGTGTTTTATTAGTCGCACTGAAAAGTAATGCGTTGATCCAATATTGGCAGCAAAGTCGGCACATTTTGCTCGATGTGGCTCCACCACCAGCAGCAAGTGATTTGCTAGGTGAATATCTATTTTCTGCAGATTTTGCGGCGCCATTTGTCGACGCTGAACAGTGGTTATTGGCAGCAGGTCAAGCCCCTTGGGCCGGTGCTGAGCAGACAGATCCGGAAGAACTTGCAGCAACCGCAGCGCAATTGGCGGATGACAATGCTGTTGTCGCAGAGCCGAATGCACGGCCCAATACCGTGAAAACAGCCGGTGATTCCGTCAAACCTGAAATGAGCACTGTACCAAATCCAGCGACCGTCAACCAAACTAACGCTGACAAGATTTCGGACAACAATGTCGACAGAATCAGCGATACCAAATTAACAACGACTAAGAATGTCGATGCTGCCCAAGCTTCAGATGCGACCGCACGCTTAATTGCCCAAACCAATGGCTCGACGCCAGCAGCCGATACCAGCGCAACAGCAAGCCAAACAGCCTCGACGCAAGCGACAGCTGATATCGCGCTGCAAGCCAGCACACAAGCGACGACTAATGCCACATTAAACTCACTTGATGCGATGGGAAACATCGAGCTAGAGCCGCAAGATCGGGTGCTGTTAATCGGCGATTCCTTGATGCAAGGATTAGCGCCGCATTTGGTCGCTCGCTTTAAGAAAAAAGATCAAATCCAAACGGTGGATATGAGTCGTCATAGCACCGGCCTCACCTACCCAGCGTTTTACAACTGGCCAAACGCAGTACAAAAAGCATTTAGTGAACAATCCTACGATGTAATGATTGTGTTTATGGGGGCAAATGATCCATGGGACATGACGGTTAAAGGCAAATATATCCGCTTTGCTTCAACGCGCTGGAATGAAATTTATAGTGAACGGGTGCGGACTATCCTGCAAATCGCCAGCGACCATAATACTCGAGTCATTTGGCTGAGCACGCCACCAATGGGACGCGACGACATTAAAGGGAAAATCCCCCAGCTAAACCAGTTATATAAAGCTGAAATTGCGAAATTTGCCAGCACAGCGCGTTTTATTGACACAGCCCCTGTCCTCACGACTGATGGTGTCAGTTATAGCCGATTTATTGAATTGCCTGAACGGGGCAGCGTCATGCTGCGCACGGATGATGGCATCCATTTCACCACTCAAGGTCATCGGTTATTATCGAAATTGACACTTGCGCAATTTCGATTGCCTCAACCGAAGAAAAGCCCTTAATGAAATTTGTTGTTCGTTTTATCCTGCTGTGTTGCAGCATTCTTAGTTGTGAGCTTGCTGCATCGGCCGCTCCAATTGCCATCGAAGACTTCGGCGATAACAACGCGAAAGCACTTTGGCAGAGTTTTCGCGAAGTTAAACAACAGAGCCGGCAGAGACCCCTCCGGATTTTGCAACTTGGCGACTCCCATACCGCGGGCGATTATTTTACCGGTCAGCTCCGACAGTCATTACAGCAGGAATACGGCAATGCAGGCATTGGCTGGTTAACGCCAGGCTATATTCCCAATCAACGCTCAGCTCAAGTGTTAATGCGCCATCCGTCACAATGGAAATTGGCAGATAGTAAACAACAAAAACACAGCGGAACTTTTCCGCTTGGCGGCTTGTTGCAAAAACCAAGCAGCAATAGTGCCCTTGAGATGCGGATCAAAGATCCCCAGCCACAAGGCAAATGGACTGTCCATTTGTGGCAGCAGGCCCCGCATAAACCTTGGCAAATTAAACTGCCAAACGGCAAGATCCGGCAATTAACCGCAAGCGATAGAAATCCTGCCGCGTGGCGACATATCGAAATGCCGATTGACGGTACTCAGCTGCATGGCATGAAACTTCTAGCGCCAAAAGGCAGTAAATTGGCCGGGATCGTGCTCGATAAAAAAGCGCCAGGAGTCACGTTGGATGCGCTTGGGATTACTGGCTCAGTTGCTGCCGTCATCAACCGCTGGGATGTTGCCACATTAAAACAACAGCTAACTTGGCGGTCGCACGAGTTGATTATTTTGGCATACGGCACAAACGAAGCCTTTTCCAACGACTTTCAAGTCCAGACCTATGAAGACGAGTTGGTGAAAAGTATTCGACTACTACGAAAACTCAATCCGAAAGCGGCAATTTTGCTGATTGGTGCTCCAGCTTCGGCCAAAACCAAAGCGCCATTGAGCAAGGGCACTTGCCGTCTACCGCAACCACCAGCGCTTATTCGCGTGCAACAGAGCCAGCGTAAAATTGCCAAGCAAGAAAAAACCTTGTACTGGGATTGGGCTGCCGCGATGGGAGGAAATTGTATTGTGGATCAATGGCTCAAGCAAAAACCTGAGCTGATGCGTCCAGATATGGTGCATTTGAGTAAAGAAGGTTATTACCTGAGCGCAGATCGCTTTTATCAAGCTTTACAACAACGTATCAGCAAGCGTTAACCAGTAACTACTGCGTTTATTGCCTACTGATTAATTCAGTACGCAATAAACTTTCGTTGTAGTAAATCTCCAGGCGACTTTGCGCTGCAGAGCTTTGTCCGCCCACAACAGCCTCACTTTGCGGTCCAACAAAACGGTAGCGGTATTTCCCTCGGCGAAATTGCAGTACCGGTCCTTTGCCGTCTAAAACCTTAGCGCCAATAATCTCAAGGGCGGGTTTATCATCAGTTTGTGTCAGCAGCCAAGAACGGTAACGCCACTTGCCGGAACTAAGCTCGCTGATCTCTAGTCGATGCTGCTCAGTGACTCCGCTAAAACTCTGCAAAGCTACGACAGATGGGTTGACCGCGGCTATTGCCGTAACCGGCGCCCTAGCCTCAATAACCCCAAGTTCATCAGTTGCCGGCATGCTTACATCCGTACAATTTGCGCTTAGCCATGGGGCAAGCACAGCCGGATCTTGGCTTAATGTGCTGATATAAAAATCGCGTTTACCCGCTTGGCTAAAATCACGCAACCAAAATTGGCCCGCCAGAGCCGAGTAATCGAAGCCGTCAAAACTCAGCTGCATCGGTGTCAAACAGCGTAAAAACTGTTGCTGCATTGGTGATAACAATTGGGCATATTGCTGCGCAAAATCAGCGGTATTGGCTACTTGCACCAACTTAAGTTCGCCATCGATAGTTTTGGTCATCACATTAAGCGGAAAGTGGAAGAATTTGGCGACTTGTTTGACATCACCAGTTGCCACTGCCGTTTTCAGTTCAGCCAAACGAACATCAGCCACAGGCGCTTGCAACAGCGATTTTTTATTGGTTAAAACGCCATTATCGTCGGCGGCAATCGGCAAATGTAGCATGCCAAAACAACATGTTAGCAGTGTGCAAAGGCAAAGACCTTGTCGAGGGCTGCTTTTTCGCAGGGTGAAACGCGACATCGACTAGTCCTCACTCGCAATTGGCGCAGATTTAATCGTAATTTCTCGCTGCGGATAAGGCATGGTGACACCATTGGCCTTAAAGCTGCGCCAAATCGCCAAGTTAATTTCTGAACGCACCGAACCACTGCCATTTTCCATATCAGCGATCCATACGCGTAACTGCAATTTCATGCCACTATCGGCGAACTGCAGCAAACGTACCGAGGGTTCAGGTGTGTGTAAAACTCGAGCCGAGGCAAAAGCACAATCGAGCATCAGTTGCATCGCTTGTTCCGGATCATCCTGGTAACTAATTTGCACATCAATTTCCAAACGAACATTGGGATCAGCGTAACTCCAATTGATCACTTCGCCAGTGATTAAATTCTCATTGGGAATTAGCGTATCAATCCCTTGGCGATTGCGCAGCACCACATAACGCGAGTTCATTTGTTCAACCCAACCAAAATTTTCGCCGACCGTGATGTTGTCTCCAGGCTTGACAGATCTATCCATCACTAAGATGAAACCGCTGATAAAATTCGAGGTAATTTTTTGTAAGCCAAAACCAAGGCCAACGCCCAGTGCTCCACCAAAAATCGCCAAAGAACTCAAATTGATACCAACGGCACTTAGCGCAATCAAAAAGGCAATAGTGAGCAAAAATACCTTGGTAAATTTGCCAAAACCGACCTGCATGCTCGGGCTAAAATGCTGAATTTGCTTAAGTCGCTGGTTGACCAAAGACGATAACCACAGCGCCACCGTAAATGCTAACAACACCACCAACACAAATTGTAGAGTCATCCACAAGGAAATACGGGTAGTGCCAAGGGTGATGGCGAGTTTATCGAGCAAATGATGCAGTGGCTCTAACAACCCACTTAAATGCAATACGACAATAAACCAGATCCCTGTAGCTAACATCGGTTCCATCGCTTTCACTAGCGGACTTGAAAGAAAGATTTTTCGCAGAACATACAAGGTTAACCGAATGATTGCTAAGGCAAACACTATCGGCAGCAGGAATTTAAGCACTTGCGCCGGCAGTTTGTACATTTCAAACGATTCGGCAGCAACCAGCAACGCCATTGCAAGCACACTCGGGAAAAAAATCCGCTGTGAACTTCGTACCGCCATATGGCGAAAACCAGAACTGTGATCTTGGCTCAGTCGGCGCTGCAGCATCGTATTTAGCAAAGCCGCCAAAATAAAAATGACTAATATCACAGCAAGTTGCAGCCAAAACCCTGGCTGTAAACACAAAGTAACCACCCAATGTGATGCTGTTCTTAGTTGATGATTAAGCCAATCCACAACAAAAATTCCCAAGAAAAATAGACCAATAAGTTATCAGAATTTTAAATAAAACTATAGCCTTACCTTGCACGAGCCTGATGTTAGTAACCTAGGCTGACCTGAATAGCCCTGCAATAAAGCGGTGCTGTAGCATTGATCTGACCGAGCTTTTGGACGTATGTTAAAGTAGCTTTTTATCACTTGGGTCCTTCGATGTTTGCGCCAGTTCATAGCTTTCGGCAACTCCCTTCAGCATTTTTCAGTGATGTCTCACCAACAGCGGTGGCATCACCGAGTTTTATTGCATTTAATCAACCACTTGCAGAGCAATTGGCGCTACCTCCAGAGTTTTGGCAGACCAGCAAAGGCTTAGCACTTTACAGTGGCTTGCAATCGCCGGAATGGGTGAAGCCTTTAGCCGCGGCCTACACCGGTCATCAATTTGGTTCATTGGCCCCGCGTTTAGGTGATGGACGCGCAATTTTATTAACCGAGTTAACCGACCTGTCTGGCAAGATTTGGGATGTGCAATTAAAAGGGGCAGGACCAACTCCGTACTCACGACGCGGTGATGGTCGTGCAGCACTCGGACCTGTGCTTCGCGAGTATCTGGTCAGTGAGGCCATGCATGCGCTTGGCGTGCCAACCACCAGAGCCTTAGCAGCGGTGATGACCGGTGAGCCGGTCTATCGGCAGCGACCACTTCCTGGCGCTATTATCACTCGAGTTGCCGACAGTTTCCTTCGTATTGGTAGCTTCCAGCATGCGGCGATGTATACAAGCCATGACGAGCAACAAGCCCTGCTCAATTTTGCCATCAAACGTCATTACCCAGAATGCGCGAACGCCGAAAATCCAGCGTTAGCCTTTTTGGCTGCAGTGCAACAACGCCAAGCCAAATTAATCGCTAAATGGATGAGTCTTGGCTTCATTCACGGCGTGATGAACACAGATAATATGGCCATCAGCGGCGAAACCATTGATTACGGACCCTGTGCTTTTATGGATAAATACCGCGCAGATACAGTATTTAGCTCCATTGACACTGGCGGCCGGTATGCCTATCAGCAACAACCACAAATTGGCCAGTGGAATTTAGCGCGCCTCGCTGAAAGTCTATTGCCGTTGATTGCTGAAGATGAAACACAAGCGGTAGCCATGGCGACTGAAGTTTTAAATAGTTTCGGCCCAAGTTACTACCAACATTGGCGTGAACTATTTGCAGCAAAAATCGGTATCCAACATTGCACGACTGACGATCAAGCGCTGATCCAGGCACTTTTGCAGCTGCTACAACAGGCCGAAATTGATTTTACTATCTTCTTCCGCAAGCTCGCATATGCCAGCAATGACATTTACGCAGCCGAAGGACCATATGCGTTGTTTGCCGATCCCCAAGTATGGATCTCATGGGCAAACCAATGGCAACTACGTTTGGCAGAAGAAGATGCCGAATGCGCTGAGCAATCGACACAACAACAAAGCCGAATGTCACAAATGCGCGCAGTGAACCCAGCTTTTATCCCAAGAAATCATCAAATTGAGCGGATTATCGAAGATGCAATTGAGCGCAATGACTTCACGCGGTTCGAAAAATATCGCCACGATTTAGCAACGCCATTTCAAGACAACGAATACTGGATGGCGGCACCGGCGCCAAGCACTGGGCTTTATCAGACATTTTGCGGCACATAGTTAATTTCCGCGGTTGCGGACGGTTCGACTATTGTTGAGGGTTTGTGTAGGGCCCAGGTTGTAGCTGGTAGCTTGTTTGACTTGTAGTCTGCTTTATGACTTGCAGTCAGCGCGCAAGTTACGCCGGTACTTTATTTGACGCCAAAGAACCAAAGTGGAAGCCGATACTTTCTTTGATGCCAAAGAAAATAGCGGCAAAACAGCCGACTGCAAGTCAGAGCAACAGCCGACTGCACGTCAAAATAACCATCATCTCCCGGAGGCATTTATGGGCTTAGACTGCCGAGAATACTTAGATGCAAAACAATTTGAGTTTCTGTTTAACTGGTATATTCGCCGCTTAAAAAGCGAAGGGCCGAGTATCAAAGCAGAGCCACTGAGCTATGATGGTTTTTCAGACTATGACCAATGGTTTCAACGACTGAGTATCGAAGCCCAAACCGCCTACAGCGAGCACTTCGGCGAACCAGTGCCAGCTATCGCGCTCACCAATTTGTTCCACCTCGCAGAGCTGGAAATCGCCGGAAAATAACTGCTGCAGGTATTTTCTTTGCAACCAAAGAACCAAATTCGAAGCCGTTACTTTCTTTGATGCCAAAGAAACTAACGGCAAAACCGTCGACTGCAAGTCAAAGCAACAGCCGACTGCAAGTCAAAATACCACCTTAGTTTGCCCCACACGCGACATCACTTTTATACTTCTGTTCACGATATAAAAACGCAGGTATTTGCACTTGCGCCAATGCTTTATCGCGTTCAGCCTGAGTCGCTGGCCGTTCTAGTAGTTGTAGTTTTTGCTTACTTTCGTCATAGCTGGCCATTTGCACTTCTTGATTTGGCTTTAATATCGTTAACTCGTTGCCTTGCATCAGCGCAAAGTATTGATCAAATTGAATTAAAGCACGACCAGGGCTAGTTCTATCTAGTGTTAGGTCACGCCCCATCAGTGGATGGCAAGATGAAATCCCCATCATTGATAGCAAGGTCGGCACTAAATCTACTTGGCTTGATAACACGTTTAAGCGTTCCGGTTTAACGTCAGCGCCTAGAATCAACCCTGGAATTTTAAACTTTTCTAGGGGAATAAGATTGCTACCGTACACCCGGTTATCGTGATCAGCGACAATCAAAAACAACGTATCTTGCCAATAACTGCTCGCTTTGGCTTGTTGGAAGAATTGTCCCATCGACCAATCGGCGTATTTCACCGCATTATTCACGGTATTTTTCGGTTGTTCGTGCAGTTCAATCCGACCGTCAGGGAATTCAAACGGCTCATGGTTACTTGAAGTAAAAATCAAACTTAAAAATGGTTTGCCACTGGCGTGTAATTGCTGCAATTGCTGATGCGCGGTATTAAACAGATCTTCGTCACTTGCGCCCCAGCTACCCACAAACTTAGGTTGCTTAATCTGATTAATATCAACAATTTGTGAAAAGCCATTGCCGGTAAAGAACCCACGCATATTGTCAAAGTGAGCTTCGCCACCATAGACGAATTGTGTTTGATAACCCTGACTTTTTAAAATTGACGCCACAGTGGTAAAGTTTTGCTGTGAATTGGCAAGTTTCACGGTACTTTGTGCAGGCGTCGGATAATAGCCTGCAACTACCGCTTCGATACCACGGACCGAACGGGTACCAGTGGCATACAGTTGCTCAAACCAAATGCCCTCAGCCTTTAACTTCTCAAGCTCCGGAGTGACCGGCACCCCGCCTAATGACTCGACAAAGGTCGCGCCCAAACTCTCTTGCAGTACGATCACTAGGTTTAAAGGTTTATCACGTTGCACTGTCGCTTGCTGTTGGTGCAACGTTGGATAGTCTGGGTTTTTAAATTCATAGTTTTTCAGCCAAGGCCAATCCAACGCCAATTTCACCATTTGCGTTTCATCGAGTTTGCCGTAGATTTCGCTCGAACGCGCTTCATAGCGCATGCTATAGGCCGCGTACAGCACGGAATATGGTGAGTTGATAATGAGCGAATTCACCAAAGAATCGGAAGTGATTGCGAAGAGCGCCGGATTTGCCGGGCGATGGTCAAAAGTCGAGCGAATAGAAATAAACACCACAATCACAACTAAAGGCCACGTGAGGCAAAGCTTAAGCACTGAGAATGGGCGCATTTGCTTGGCTTGTTTACCCAGCACACGAACACCCGCCCATACCAATACCAAGGTTAATAAGGTGCCACCAATTAATGGCACACGAAAACCTTGCCACAAAGTACTGAACACTTCTTTTGGATATTTCAGGTATTCAATGTAAAGCCGGTTCGGCCGAATATCGTATTGCGCAACAAATGACGGTGTCGACAGTTCAATGAAAATCACTAACGTGAGCGCAATTAAACTCCAAACGAGGGCAAAACCACGCCAAAACTTAAATAATTTGGGTAAAGCCAAGACGGGTGCCAGCAACACGGGCACCGCCAACAACAAACCGACCAAGATAAAATCGGCACGCACGCCTTGCAACAGCATCCAACCGACATGACCTGTGCCTTCAACCCGTGGCCACTGCCATAATAATAGGCCGAGTCTGGAGATGCTGAGTAAGGTCAAAACCAGCAGGGCAAAAATGGCAAATACACGGTATGGCCCAAGCCAATTGCGACTTGAGGTATGGGTTGTTGTGGTCATGCGCTATCGTCTCGTCAGTAAAATTCAATTCGGTCGCAGTAGGCTGCGTTGTTATTATCTGTTTTCTTGTGGCTTACATTGGCATGCCCTGGTTGGGCCTACGCTAGTGAGCGGTAATTTGGACAGAGAAACTACCCTGCAATGGCGCCAAGTGCAATGCAAAAGCGCTAAATTAAGTCTGTTAAAACTCAAATTCCAGCGCAAAACGCAGGGTGTTATTTATCGTTGAATTATCAATCGCAAAAATGGTAGCGAACTCCCACTTCAGCTGATTTTCCTTACTAAATTTGTGGACGCCCATCAATGCTGGCCCGACCCCTTTGTAGTTTTCACCGCTGTAGAACTCAACAGCAGGTTGTACTTCTGGCATCCAACGGTAGCGGTATTGCAAACGAAATTCGGTTTCTAGTTCAGAGCGCAAGGTTTCGCCCCATTCATAAACTGTTAGCGCATTTAAGGTCAAACTGGTTGGGCCGAATTCCTTTTCCATGATGACGCCCGCTGATAACTCATAGTTATTCAGGGCATTTTGCCGCTCAAGTTCAAATAACAGCCCCCAATCCGCGCTGTATTCGCCTTGCTCGGTCAACATCCAGCGCAATTCAAGTTCATAACCAGTCACTTGATAATCTTCCGGGGTAATACGTGACGCTTCAATATAACCTTCAAGTGCCATGCGGTCCGCGATATTAAAACCGTAGCCAAATTTTTGCACCATCGAGTTATTGTCAGGATGATCCGGCTGCTTTTGAAAGGCGAACCGATATTCAATTTCACGCTCCCACGACTGGACGTAAGGATGATAAACCTTATCCACGACTCGGCCATCGGCAAATGCATGGCCGCTGATACATAACAGCATCAGCATAAGGATTGAGGTAAGTTTCATCGGATAGCTCCTTTACGATAACTCAGCAGAAGAATTACCGTGGCGGTTAGTAAATATGCAAGCAGTTGGCTGAGTGTTGGGGTTGCTTCATAACCAACTAAGGCATTGAAAAATTGTCCGTATTCGGACTGTTCATTAATAATTTGCTGACTATCCCAAAGTACCGGACCACCGGCTAACCAATCGGATTGAATGAGGATTTGTGCAGCTTCACTGCTTTGTCGTGCCGCAATAACTGCCACAACCCAATAGAAGTATTGGCGGCGAAACCGCTTTAACTCATCAAGGGCGTAATACAACAACACCGCCACCGAAAGACCAATGCCAACGCCAAGTGCTGAGCCAAGTAATAACGCAGGGGTGGCACTGGCTTCGCGCTGGTAGACAAAAAAGTACAAGACTAAATTGCTGCCGTTTATAGCGAGTAGCGCAGCGCCAGCAAATCCCACAAAACAAATTCGGAACTTCGACAATAACAATGCAAGCCCCAATAGCAATGGGACCGAGAAATACAACATGGCGTACACCAGCTCTAAACCTGCGCCATCTGCCCATAACGAAATTTCGCTATATTGTTTGGCCATCAGCAATAGAATGACCAAGGCAGGCAAGGCGATAGACAATAATAAAATCCGCCAATGTTCGCGTTGCCACACCAAAAGCACACTGACCAACAACATCACTGGCATTAGCTCACGCAAAAACAGCACAACAGTGTTGATTAACATCAGTGGCCCCCTGCTTGCCATTCAGACAAAGGCACAACTTTAATCAAGCCCCGCGCGGTATCCGGATTATATTCGCCACTAAAACTATGCTCACCCGGCTCCAAGGGCCCCAAAAACACCACACCTGTCGCTTGCCCAAGGATCACTTTTTCCCGGTTCAAACTAAAACTCTCGAATTCTTCCGGTGAACCATCTTGGTTATGGATTAATAGTTTGATTTTTTTGCCCGCGGGCAAAATCAGCTGACTTGGTGCGAACAAATGCTCTTTCAGCACGAGTTCGACCACCAAGGTTTCAGCGCGGGCGGTAAATGCCGCTAGCAATAACGTGAGGAAACAAAATTTTTTCACAAAGGGAATTCCATAATCACTTTGAGACCAGTTGCAAACCTTGAGTGCGCGAGCTTAATTGCCCCTTGGTGCAGTTGCACCACATCCCGCACAATCGCAAGGCCCAAGCCACTACCCAGCTCGCCTGAGCTGTGCCTATCACCACCCACCCGATAAAACCGGTCAAATACCCGTTGATACTCACTTTCGTCGATACCAGGGCCTGAATCTTCCACACAAAGGGTCAGTGTTTGCCCTACGACATCCAGCGACAACACCACGTGGCCGCCACGAGGCGTGTATTTGATGGCATTACCAAGGATATTAATTAATAACAGTTTAAAGGCAAATGGATCTGCAAGTAGCTGCACTTCGATTTCGGCTTCTAAGGCAATTTGCTGATCTTTTTGCAGTAATTGCGGATATACGTCGGCAATCACTTCACGGCATAAAGCCGCAACCTCAATCTTTTGCAACTTGGCTTTAAAATGCTCTGGGTTAGTACGGTTAAACAACATTATTTGTTCAATCAACTGGCTCATCCGTGCGACACCTTGCTGTAGTGCTGGCATCAACTGATCTGGATCCGCAATTTGTGCAGCTTGCCATTGTTGCTGGGCGTTATGCAGATTAATTTGCAACACACTGAGCGGCGTTCGCAGTTCGTGCGCAACATCAGAGGCAAAGCGTTTTTCGCGGGTGAAGGCATCTGCGAGGCGATTTAGCAGCAAGTTGGTGGTGTCTAACATTTGCCGCATTTCTTTGGGTACTTGCTCAAGATTAACCGGCGATAAGTCATCGGCCTTTTTGTCGGCAAGCTGCTCAGTTAAACGACGTAATGGTCGCAGACCTTTGCTAACGACCCACCAAATTAATAGCGCTTGCAAAGGTAAACTGAGCACCACCGGATAAATGGATGCCAACACAACTTCATTCGCGAGCGCCTGGCGTTCTTTTAATGGCTGCGCCACTATCACCCGCAACATATTTTCATCAACACTTTGAAAAACGCGCCAACGTTTCCCTGTGAAATTTTGTTCACTAAAACCAGTCGGTGCGACGATTTTTTGCTGGGGGGCATTTGGGCTTCGATATAGCAGCTGTTCTTGTCGCCAAACTTGCACGGCGTTGGTGGCTTGTTCAACATCACCCTCAGATGCAAATTGGTTATGAAATGAGGCTGCGAGTAAATGTAAATCTGCATCAAACAACAATTCCGCCTGCTCGATACTTTGCCGATAACTTTTTAACGCCGCCATAAAGCTCGTCAGCGTTAAAATCGCTATCAACAGAGTCACCAAATAGCGACGGATCGATCTCATGGCGGTGACACGCTATAACCAACACCGCGAATGGTCTTGATGAAATCTTTTGGCAGTTTTTTCCGTAGGTTTGAAATATGAACTTCAAGAGCGTTGCTCGCCACTTCTTCGCCCCACGCATACAAACTCGCCTCCAATTGTTCGCGAGTCTTGATGCGTCCTGCAGATTCCATCAACATTTTCAGCACCATGTATTCGCGGCGAGACAGCGTTAAGGCTTCGTCATTAAAAAACGCCTGATGGCCGGTGCTATCTAACGTGACCCCATGTAAATTAATCAGATGGCTAGACGCAGTGCCAAGACGCCGCTCAATGACTCGAAGACGAGCAAATAGCTCCGGCATCGCAAATGGCTTCACTAGATAATCATCGGCACCAATATCTAAGCCGCGGATCCGGTCGTCAACGCCATCACGTGCAGTCAGCACTAGAATCGGCAAACGACTATTCTTTTGCCGAGTGATTTTGAGCACGTCGAGACCGTCAATATCGGGTAAACCCAAATCCAATACGACCGCGTCGCAATCTTGGCTACGAATGGTATTTAGCGCCTGTTGCCCAAGCGCGACATGATTGACGGTAAAACCTTGCGCGCGTAGCGCCAGCAACATGCCATTGGCTAGTGCAATATCGTCTTCAACTAATAAAACTCGCATGCGGTCCCTGCCCTCCTGTGTCTAAGCGCATGTTTTCATAAAATTCACATACTGCCCCATCAAACTTAAATAAACCTTAAGTAAGGTTCCAGTTGTCCGCAATGCCACAAAGCAAAATTGGCCAGTATTTAATGCTGTCGGCATCTAGTGATGCGAAAAAACTGTTAATCGCCGAAAATCATTCGCCAAATACTTGGACTACGCTCTTTGTGATACTGTTTTTTTAAATCAATCACTGGTGCAAGTTGTTGTTTTGCTTTGGCTAAATCACCTTGCACTAAGCTTTGTTCCACTTGGGACAGTTGCGCTTGGACTTCCGTTAAACCGCGTTGAAACATCACTTGTTTTTCGGTCGGAAATTGATGCGCTTGCACTGAAGCTACCAACTGTTGCAAGCTGGCAATCGAGGCTTGCATAGCGGCCACAGTTTGCGCTTGTTCCGCTTGTTTAAAGGTGAAACTCATTTGTTTCATGGTCGCTTCGACATCGTCAGTGGCGGTCACTGGCGCTGCAACTGGCTCTTCGGCATACGCTGGCACTAGGCTTAAGGCGCCTAATAATACTGCACAAGATAACTTCACTGGGTTCTACCTTCAGTTATAAGATGATCTTAGTGTACAGTTTTATTAAACCACTGCACAGCCAACTGTCTTATCGCGCACAATATCCGCGGCACTCAGGTTCCATCGAACTTGGCATCATCAGACACTCAGGGTGTGGCAGAGCTTAAGCTAGTTGCCTTGTTTGCCCCCATTGGCTAGACTACGGCGGTTTTCTTCTTTTTCCTTCTTTTATAGCGAGATCCGATTCATGGGCGCCCAATGGAAAGTCAAACATAAGGCCGATGCTGCTGCGGCAAAAGGCAAACTGTTCACCAAATTAGCCAAAGAAGTCATGGTTGCTGCACGCAATGGTGCCGATCCTGATATGAACTCTAAACTGCGGATGGCGATTGAAGCCTCACGCAAAGCATCGATGCCAAAAGACACCCTTGAGCGCGCGATCAAAAAAGGTGCTGGTTTGTTAGATGGTCCAGTCAACTACGAACACGTGGTTTACGAGGGTTTCGCCCCACATCAAGTGCCGGTCATTGTTGACTGTTTAACCGACAACAAAAACCGTAGCGCGCAAAGTATTCGTGTGTTGTTCCGTAAAGGTCAGTTGGGCTCATCGGGTTCAGTGTCTTGGGACTTCGATTATTTAGGTGCGATTGAAGCAGCTCCAGAGTCAAAAGATGCTGACGTTGAAGTCGCAGCAATCGAAGCTGGCGCACAAGATTTTGAAGCGGGTGATGATGGCGATACCATTTTCTACACCGAACCGACTGATTTGGATGCCGTCAGCAAAGCACTGCCAGAATATGGCTTCAAAGTGTCTAGTGCAAAGCTGATTTATAAACCGAAAAATCCAGTGACTGGGTTAACCGCTGAACAACGTGCTGAAGTTGAAGCTTTCTTAGAAGCTATCGATAACGACGACGACGTGCAACACGTTTACGTCGGTCTTGGCGAGTAATCTTCAACATCATTAAAAAAGGCCGTATACGGCCTTTTTTAATAGCCGTTTTTAAGTCGTTCATTATCAAGTCGTCACTTAGGAATTTGCCATGTGGACCATTGCCGTTGCATCTGCCAACCCCGCCAAAATTGCTGCGGTCGAGCAATGTTTTTTGCAAGTTTTTCCGGAGAAAATTGCCAGTGTCAAAGGCTACAGCAGTGAGTCTGGGGTGCGCGCGCAACCGATGAGCGCCGATGAAACACTGCTCGGCGCCGAAAATCGCATCGCAAACTTAAAAAAACAAGTCGATGCCGACTTTTACGTCGCAATTGAAGCGGGTTTAGATGGCGAGATGACCTTCGCTTGGATGGTGATACAACGCGGAATGCAAGTGGGCAAAGCGCGTTCGGCAAGCTTGCTGTTACCGCCCAAAGCTTTGGAGTTACTCGCAGCAGGCCTCGAGCTTGGTGATGTCATGGACCAACTATTTGGCACGCAAAACATCAAACAGGCCGGTGGCGCCATTGGTTTATTAACCGAAAATCGCTTAAGCCGCTCCAGTGTTTACCAACAGGCGCTAACCTTGGCTTTAATCCCGTTTTTAAACCCGACTTGGTTTTAGATCCGCTCTCGCAGCGGATCACAACTGGCGATCCGCCGTATAAATAACCATAGCGGCAATAACAGCGCACTGAGCAGCGGCTGCAACAAACTCAAAAACAGCAATAAACCGAACCAACCAATCTCTGGACCAAGCGCGAGGGCCCAACAAGTCAAAGCGCTAATCAGCGTTTGTAATGCGGCCAGTCGCCAGTAGGGAATATTGAGCATCGGCAATAGCTGCCCCAGCAAACGCCACAGGCTATTGCTTAGCACCGACGCCAATAGCAGCACAGCGGCAACCCAACTAATTAATTCAAAGCTAGCCATTTAATTTCCAATTTGCTCGAGAGTTGCGGCACATGCGCGCAGCAATAATAAACCTTTGGCGCTGGCAGTTAAAAGCTTAATAGCCTGCTATGGTTTACTTAATTAAATTTCGCGTTGGCAGCTCAGCGATTTGCTGCGGCGCGACCAAATGTTCATGAGCAATAGTTTTGGTCCGAATATTGGCAATATCTCCTCGATGGCGCGCTGATTTACCAGTATCAACGATAAACAAATTGCTAACTCTGACGACTTTTTTGGCCCGAAATAACCAGCGCAGTTGATGATCAATTGTGGGCTGTTCTCGGTTTTTCACCCAATTTATTGGTAACTAGGTAATAGGATCCATTATGTTTTTTCGTGCACAACAACCGACAGAACTGCTGTCGAAAATTTCTCGACTCGAAACTGAACAGCATCAGCAACACACCCAAACGCAAGCACTGCAGGCTGAAATTGCACAATTAAAACTTGAATTGTCAGTAGTACAACAAGAAAAAGATTATCAGTTATCACTGGTCCATCAATTGCAGAATATGGGGACCTCAATGCTTGAGGTCCAGAGCAGTCTCAGCGGCTTTGCCGAAAAAATGCGTTCGGAACAACAGCGTGCTGCATCCATGCAAGAAAATTCGGGGCAATGCAGTACCAGCGTCAACACTATCGCTGGTCATTTAGGCAAAATGGCGCTCGATTCACAAACTGCCTCGTTAAAAGTTGGTGAACTTGATAAACGAGCACAACAGATTAGCAGTATTGTGCAATTAATCCGTGAAGTCGCTGATCAAACCAATCTACTGGCTTTAAATGCGGCCATTGAGGCGGCGCGGGCTGGCGAGCAAGGACGTGGTTTTGCTGTTGTCGCCGACGAAGTCCGAAATCTGGCGAAAAGAACTAGCAGTGCAACCGTGGATATTTCAAATTTAGTTTCGCAAATGCGTGCAGACAGCAGTAGCAGCAGATTGGAAATTATCAGTTTTGCTGAACAGGCGACCGAGTTTAGTAAAGATGGAGCGGTAGCCGCTTCGGCAATTAGTGAGATTGTGACACAAGCGAATGCGGCGGGTGATAACAGCCATGCTAGCGCGCTAAGAGCATTCTGTGAGGTGGCAAAAGTCGATCATCTATTATTCAAATTGCGTGTTTATAAAGTGTTGTTTGGTCTTTCAACTGAAACAGCCGCTGATTTCGCGAACCACACAACTTGTCGTTTAGGCCAGTGGTATTATCAAGGCGAAGGAAAGAACAATTGCCATTTGCATGGATATAAAGAGATGAATGAACCACATTTGGCGCTACATAAATACGTTGACGAGGTTTTAACCTCTCATGCATCAGGTGATCGACAAGGCGTTTTTAAAGCAGTACAAGGCCTAGAACAAGCTGGCGCAAAAGTTATCCAAGCACTAGAACAAATGGCGACAGCAGCCGAAAGATCGCATCACTAATTGACGACCAAAGATAATACCCAGGATCTCACTATGAATTTTTTGCACAAACATACCGCAGAACACAGTGTTGAGGAGCTGCAAAAAGGGCTGTTGAACAGTTTGTTGGTGATGGCATGGGTGGTCGAAGCTAGAGATCCTTATACTGGCGGTCATCTTTGGCGTGTGTCGCAAATGAGCAGAATTCTAGCAAAAGCCGCTGCGCTTCCAGACGACGAGGTCGAAAAAATTGCCGTCGGAGCTTTTCTACATGATTTGGGGAAAATTGGGGTTCCAGACGCAATTTTAACCAAGCCGGATCGACTAACTGCGGAGGAGTTCGAGATTATGCGAACTCATCCCGACGCTGGCTGGCGGCTGTTAGCGGGCCATCCATTAGCGCATTTGGCGGAATCAGCAGTGCGTGCTCACCATGAAATGCCCAATGGTAAAGGGTATCCGCTTGGACTGACTGCGACAGAAATCCCACTAGCCGCGAAAATTGTTGGGATCTGTGATGCTTTTGATGCCATGACCAGCACCCGCCCCTATCGTGCCGGCATGGCCGTTGCCAAAGCACTTTCTATCATTGCGGAGCAATCAGGCGCTCAGTTTGACGCCGAATTGGCAACAGTTTTTGTTGAGTTAGGCAACCAAGGCGCCTTCGCTCATATTGTATCGCACAGCGACCATGGTATCCCATTGCAACACTGCGCTGGCTGTGGCCCAATTGTGGTGATACAACGACAACAAGCAATTGGTGAGCATGTGTTTTGTCACAGTTGTCACGCTGAATTTGTTATTGCTCAAGATACCAACGGACAACGCTTAGCCACATCAACTGGGCGCACCGCTGCAGCTCATGAGTTAGTATGCCAACCAGATCAACATGTTATTCAAGAACTTGTAGAGCACGTTATTTAACGCAATTAGTTGCCGTTCAGCGACGGCAAACTTCAACGGACGAAACAGCTTTTATATTCCACAATTGACTGTCTGACGAGCTCAATTATTACGCCAGTTAAAAAATTCGGCCCTAGGCGACAAATCCAAAAAGCAACTTCACCAAAGTGAGCGCCTAAAAAGTATCTTGTTGATCACTCCCGGCAGTCGCTTTGAAAAACACGACATACTTTTTAACAATTAATCCCAACCAAACAATTTAGATTTCGACAAAATTGCCGCATATTAAGCATTCAAACTAGTTGCCGTCACAAGGACACGTTATGCAAAGTCATCAAATTGATTACAAAATTATTGGTAATAGCATGCAAATGGTGGAAGTCGAGCTTGATCCCGGCGAAACCGTGATCGCTGAAGCCGGTGCTATGAACTACATGGAGCAGGATATTCGTTTTGACACCAAAATGGGCGATGGTTCTGAGCCAAACCAAGGCTTGATGGGGAAATTGCTAGGCGCCGGTAAACGTATGCTCACTGGCGAATCCATTTTTATGACGCATTTTACCAATACTGGTAGTGGCAAGAGTCAGGTTACCTTCGCATCCCCGTTCCCTGGTTCTATAATTCCGATGGATTTAGCGCAACTTGGTGGCGAAATTATCTGTCAAAAAGACGCGTTTTTATGCGCGGCTAAAGGCACCAAAGTCGATATCGCTTTTAACCGAAAACTAGGTGCTGGCTTTTTTGGCGGTGAGGGATTTATTCTCGAGCGCCTAAAAGGGGATGGCATGGCCTTCGTCCATGCTGGCGGCACTGTGATTGAACGAGAATTACGCGGTGAAACCTTGCGCCTTGATACCGGTTGTTTAGTGGCAATGACGGCAGGTATCGATTTTGATATCGAAATGAGCCGAGGCCTTAAATCCATGTTCTTTGGTCGTGAAGGCTTGTTCCTAGCAACAGTGCGCGGTCATGGCAAAGTCTGGATCCAGAGCTTACCCTTTAGTCGTCTTGCCGATCGAATCATCCAACATGCACCGTCGATGGGTGGCAGCAGCCAGGGCGAAGGATCAGTGCTTGGTGGCATCGGTCGGATGTTGGACGGTCGTTAAATCAGAGAGTTGTTCACGCAGCTGAAACTTTTGTTTGAGCTGCGTGACCGCTTCATGTTCCCGCTGCAAAAATTGATCAAACTGTGCAATAAACTCTGGCGAGTTCGCGCTTGATAAGTGAAATCCAACCAGTGAAATCGGCAGATGCTGCGCAACAGCGATCTCGGCCTGAGCCCCCATTTTATTAAGTAAAGCCTGAGCAACATTCCACTCGACATCTGCACCATCAACACGCCCTTTAAGCACCATCAGCAAGGCGGCTGATGCATCATTTGTTTCAATAAACTCAAAATTGTATTGCTGTTGTAGCTGCATTAAATGATGCGGGGTAAAACCTCGTGGCACGCTAATCGCTTGTAGTTCTTCCGGTTTTAACTCCGCTCGTTCGGCCTTAACTAACGTAGTGCCTAATATTTGAGTGAGTGCATGGCTAAAATGCTGCGGCCGTTCGGAGTCTCGCCCCTGATACCACAGCGGATTATCCGGATACCGAACATCACAATCTTGCGCCAGATCCAGTCGCTTGATCGGCATAGCTCGCACCGTCAGCTTAATGCCGGTTTTGCTACTGAATAATTGAAATAAGCTTGCGGCATAACTCGCTTGAGTTGGCTTGGTGAAATCATAATGCGGGTAATATTGCAGATCTTCGGTGCAAATCAGATACACCTGAGTGCTCACCGTCGGCATTAACGAATTTTCTGTCGCTTCAATATGATGCAACGGCGCCAGCATGGCGAAAAGTAGCAAAACCGACCGCTTGATAGGCGTTCGCAGCAGCAACTTTGCCAAGTGTTGAGCGCCCATGCCCCAGCGCAACATTATTGCCCCAACAGCGCTAAAAAATCTGGCACAAACGGACGGCCTTGTGCGTTGATAGCTGCGCCAATCACTAAGGCATCCAGCATTAATTTTTGGTCAGCGCTTCGAATCACTTGTTGGCGAAAACCAAATTTCAACTTGGAGATTTGCTCAAATTGCACCGTTACCTGAAACTTGTCGCCGCTAGTTAATGACGCCTTGTAATCCAACTCTGAACGAACCACGACTAAATTCACTTTATCTCGCGCTAAAGCCGCAAAGTCGACGCCTTTAGCCAACAAAAATTCGTGCCGCGCATGTTCTAAATAATTGAAATACACAGAATTATTAACAATGCCTTGCATATCTAATTCATAGTCACGCACTTTAAAGTCGACAGAAAACAAACTCATTCCAGATCCTTGATGGTTGTTAAGCTGCGCGTCTATTAAATCGCAATAGGCTGTGACTCAGCTAACAATTGTTCTAAACAATGATTAGTAATACCGTAAAACGCTTTCAGCGCTTGAATTTGTTCAAGCACCACGCTGTTATCTTTAGCTTTTCGCCGCTTTTGCGCAAGGATCATTTTATTCTTGCTTGTATGCTCAAGCGAAATAAATTCAAAGACTTGCGTATCATAACCATGAGCTTCGAGCAATAAAGCGCGGATGCCGTCGGTCAGCATTTCCGCCTCTTGGCCCAAATGAATACCATGCTGCAATAGCGGTGACAACACCGCGGGGCTTTGTAATTGTGGCCGAATTTGTTTGTGACAACACGGCGAACACATAATGATTTCGGCGCCAGTGTGGATCCCCATATGGATAGCATAGTCGGTTGCGGTGTCGCACGCATGCAAAGCAATCATCACGTTAACGCCACGCGCTTTAAAATGTTGCACATCGCCTTGCTCAAAATGAAGGCCTGTTAACGCCAGTTTCGTCGCTGTTGCATTACATAAGTCAACTAAGGCTTCACGAAGTTCCACACCGGTGACTTGCGCATTCATGCCAAGCTGTTGCAGATAATCATGCACGGCGAAGGTCAAATACGCTTTGCCAGAACCAAAGTCAGCGACATGGACTTCTTGACGATCTTGTAGACCAGTTTCACGAATGGCCTTTGCTAAAATTTCGACAAACTTATTAATTTGCTTCCATTTTCTGGACATCGCAGGCACAACTTGACCGCTCGCATCTGTGATACCAAGCGCTTGCAGGTAAGCACGACTTTGCTCAACAAACCGATGCTTTTCTCGATTGTGGCTGGTCGCTTGAGTGACAGACACCGCATTTTTCAACTTAGTGCGATTTTGCAATAGTTTGTTTTTCTTACTAAATGAAAGCTGCCATTCTTCAGTCGCTGTTTGCAATAACGCCGATTTAAATTCGACGCCAAGTTTCACTGTTAAAAACTCAACAACTTCGGCAATGTCAAAATTCTTTGTAATATCAAAGGTCTTTCTTTCATATAGGGCGCTTAATACGGTTTGTCCTTTTAGTAAAACCGGCCGAAATATTACGCGCTGCAGCTCTTTGTCCTCACCTTCGTGTCGGGATAAAACTAATCGCTGCAACTCACCTTGTGAAAAAGTGCTCTGCAGATGTTGTAAAAAAGGCGATAGTTCTGACACGTCGGACTCCAATTGCAAAAAAATGGCAGTATACCCGATTGTAACTAAGCCATCATCGCGCGTGAGCGCAAAAATCGGTCTGACCCAACCGATTGGAGATCATCTTTACGCCATCTTTACGCTTTACTGCGCTACAACCGACGCACAATCGCGGTAAGCTGAAATGGCAATATCAACACAAGGAGTCTGATGATGCTGCAGCTATCGGTTAATTTATCCAATTTTCAATGCGTAAAGCCCCCAGTGTCCGCGCTGCGTTTGTGGTTTCGGCCTGCTGATTTTGTGCCTAAAACATTTGCGCTCAGTCTGGCGTTGGGACTGGTTGGTTGCGGCGGCAGTGAAGCGCCGGTAAGCGCACCGGCCACTCCGGCCAGTTGCTCACAAGCCGCACTTGCTAGCGAATTAACTCGGCAGCTGGCAGCACTTTCAAGTACTGTCGATTTTTCGCTAAGTTTGTTACATCGCGATGGCAGCCGGTTTTATTATTCCCGGGGCAACGTGAACGCCCAAACAGAGTTTGAATCGGCGTCGACATCTAAATGGGTCAGCGCTGCCGCAATTTTGCAGCTGGTTGATGCGGGTGTTTTGCAACTTAGCGATAACCCGCAGCAGTACATTAACAGCTGGCCGAGTGCGAACTCAGATCCAAGATCGCAGATCCAGCTGCGACATTTATTAAGTTTTACCTCAGGGCTCAGCGAAGAGCCAGTCTGCGTCAATTTAGCCAATGCCGACTTCGCGCAATGTGTGGATAAAATTGCGGAAATTAATCAAAACAACGGCAAAATACCCGGAAAGGAATTCTATTACGCCAGCACCCATTTGCAGGTGGCAGGTCTGATGGCGATAAAAGCCAGTGGCAGTCGTGATTGGGCCGATTTGTTTAGTAAATTTAAATTGCAAACCAATCTATTTAGCCATAGCCGGTTCGATTTGCCGTCGGCAACCAACCCGCGTTTGGCTGGCGGCATGCATTGGCAAAGTGATGATTACTTGGATTTTATCCGAAGTTATCAGCGCGGTAATTTGCTAAGTGCGAGCCTCAAACAACAAGCAATGAGCGACCAACTACAAAATGCGACCATCGCATATTCGCCAGCGCGCGCTGCGCTGAATCAAGATTGGCATTATGGTTTTGGACTTTGGCTCGAATGCTCTGCGAGCAGTTTTAATTGCAGCAATATCCGCTACTACTCAAGTCCCGGAGCCTATGGCGCTTATCCATTTATTTTCGAAAGCGCTGGCATGGTCGGTTTACTGGCCCGTCAAGGCGGACTTGGTTCGTTTGCCGAAGGGAAAGCCCAGTTTGACAGTGTCGCGCCCGCTGTTGAAGCTTGGGCGCAGTGCAACCTACCCTAAAGCCACAGGGAATTGTTATTCACCCTTAGCGCTGCAGGCTGCTGTGCTAAGTGTCTATGGACACGGCAAAAAGCTTGGCAATTGTTGGTTTGCTGATTACCATGAGGCAACTTTGCATTTTGGAGCGAACTTTGTGAAAAAAATTGCTATATGCGCAGTAGTCCTGCTTAGCGGCTGCGCCAGCATCAGTAAAGACGAATGTATGGTTGGCGATTGGTATAGCCTTGGGGTGAACGATGGCCAGCGTGGTGTATTAGCCACTCAATTTCGCACATACCAAAAAGAATGTGCCGAATACGGCGTGCAACCAGATTTTAAAGCCTATAACCAAGGCCACTCACAAGGTTTAGTGAGTTACTGTGACTATCCGCACGGTGAAGCTCATGGCCGCAGTGGTGCCGAATACAACACCGCTTGTACTGGTAATCTCGAACCGGCATTTCGCCAAGGCTACCAAGTGGGGATCCGTTGGTATAAAGCGAAAAAAGTAGTCGATGACATCGTTTCAGATATCAATAACTTAGAATATAGAATCAAAAATTTAGACGATGAGTTGTATCGGACTAATCAGCAAATTGCCGCAGAAAACAACGCCAGTAACCGGGCAAATTTATTGTACCGCACTGATCGTATTCGTGCGGAAATGCAGGACTACGCAGCAGAAATTGGCCGCTTACAAGTACAATTGGCACATGCGGAACATGAATTCCAGCAAGTCGATCGCTAACTGATGTTTGAGCCGCTACTGCAAATAATTGCCCAACAACAAATTTGGTTACTTGCATTGGTGATCCTCTTGGTCGGCATTTCCAAAGCTGGATTTGCCGGCGGCTTGGGGGTGTTGGCAACACCATTGTTATTGTTGCAATTCCCTCCGCGAGAAGCTTTGGCGTTGTTGCTACCGCTATTGATGATCACGGACGTTTTCACCATTAAACGCTATTGGCAGCAGTGGAATTGGGCGTTGTTAAAGCCGTTATGGCCAGGGGCGTTGTTCGGCGTGTTGTTAGGCGCGCTACTGCTTGGACATATGAATAATGATGCGCTGCGGCTTGGCATTGGCTTAATGGCGAGTTTGTTTGCCGCGCGATCATTAAGCCAACTGCTATTGGCAAATCAACAACTTACACAAACCGGCATAGTTCCAAACTGGGTTAGTCACGCCCTTGCCACTTTAGCTGGGGTCAGCTCGACCTTATTGCATGCAGGCGGTCCGCCAATCACCATGTATTTAACGCTTAAAAAGATCCCGTCCAGCACTTTTATCGCCAGTAGCGCATTGTTCTTCACCCTGCTGAATTGGAGCAAAGTGCCTGTTTTTGTGCAAAGTGATCTATTAGGTTTGAACACTGTCATCACCGCATTACTGCTAAGCCCACTTTGTTGGTTGGGCACATGGTGCGGTGTGTATATTCGTCGGTTTATGCAAGAACGATTTTTTCAATATGCCGTTCAAATTCTACTACTCATCACTGGGCTGAAGCTGATTTATCAAAGCCTATAATGGTGCAGAGTCCTTGCGATACAATTGATAAGTGAGCGCGCCGCCTTTTTACGCAGCGCTAGGTAACTCTGGCAGGCAGGATTTTCCAACCCGGTGTTGAATGTTGTGAGTATGCGGACCTGCGACGTGATGCTATGCTGGCTGTCGCAAAGCCTCGGCTTAGCCGTGCATCTTTAACACAGCAAACATCACCAAGGCTCGCAAAGAAGTTTGGTGCTTTTTTTGTAATCCCCAGCAGCAATGGAGTAATAGATTGTATCAGTGGCTCAAACGGAAATTGGAAATTGCACATGGCGAGAATACGCCACTTCGCGCCATGGAAGGGTTACGCGGCATTGCCGTATTTTTGGTGTTTTGGGTGCATTACAGTTCATTAATTGAACCTTGGCTTCTAACAAACTCAGCTCAAGTTGCTCATTTTATTCATAGTTTTGGTCATCTTGGCGTCGATCTATTTTTCGTATTGAGTGGTTATTTGATTTACGGCTCTATTATTGGCAAAACAACTTTTGCGGTCGGTAAATATGCGCAACGTCGGATCCAGCGGATCTACCCTACTTTTTTAGTCGTATTTTGTATCTACCTAGCCCTCTCATTGCTTTTGCCGTCTCAAAGTAAATTACCGGCAGAGCCATGGCAGCAACTGTTATATATCGGTCAAAATTTATTGTTACTACCAGGTATTTTCGACATCGACCCAATCATTACTGTTGCTTGGTCATTGAGTTACGAAGTGTTTTATTACTTGCTGATCCCCATCGTCATTTTTGGCTGCCGTCTCAAATCTTGGAGCGCTCAACATCGGATCTATTTTTGGCTGGTCGTCGCGATACTAGGTTTTATCGCCGGCTATATCTTTACAGGACCTATTCGTTTATTGATGTTTATCTCTGGCGTGCTGCTTTATGAACTGCATAGTCAGCAAAGATGGCACTTTTGCAAAGGCGGCAGCCGAATTTTGCTCGCCAGTCTACTCGGATTTGCCACGGCGAGAGCTTATGGCGTCGATTATGTAACCTGCATGGCCGTGATCTTCGTCAGTTTTACCATATTAGGCCTATGTGCATTTAATCCAGATTCACAAGTGTCGAAATGGCTAAGTTTTACCCCATTGCGCTGGTTGGGTAACATGAGTTATTCGTACTACCTAATCCATGGCTTAACGTTAAAATTCTGTTTTTTGATCCTCCCGCACTTTATTCCGCAAACGATGCCATCAGACAGCCTGTACTATTGGTTGTGGCTGCCATGTTTCATTTGCACGCTATTCAGTTCGTTTATTTTGTTTGTTTGCGTTGAGCGTCCAATGTCATTAGCGACTCGGCACTCCCAAAAGACCACCAATTGACGTTGGTGCGTTAACCTGAGGAAACTGTCGTTTAGGTCCTGTAAAGTGAGATTTGACGACGCAACGACGCCAAGTAGTAAAAAAAAGCGCAGAGTCGTTGATTACCAAGTAGAAAACAGCACCGACTCTGGCTGTTTGATAACTATCAGCGTTTTAACTGTGTGTTTAGATACTGCACCAATTCTTGGTAATAGCGGATCTGGTTTGCTTCGGCATAAAAACCATGGGCTTCATCGTCAAATTCGGACAACGTCACCTGTTTACCTGCGTCTTCTAATGCTTCTTGCATCAGTTCGGCATGGATAAACGGCGCTCGTTTATCTTTTTCGCCATGGATGAGCAATACATTCGCTTTGATTTGCGCGGCTTGGTACACCGGAGAGAAGCGTTTTAATTGGGCTTCATCAGTGCCGATCACGCTATTTAAGTAGGCTTCGCCATAGGCCAGTCGAGTTACATCGCCTGCTTTGGCTAACAAGGTTAAATCATAAATACCAGCAACCCCAATAGCACAGCGGAACAAATCTGGCGCTAATGATGCCGATTGCAAAGCTGAGTAAGCACCAAATGAGGCGCCCATAATACAGATATTGCCGGCTTTCGCGACGCCCTGACTAATAGCCCATCGGGTACCGGCGATGATATCTTGCTGCACATGGTCACCCCAATGATAATCCGCCGCGTCGGCAAAACTTTCGCCATAACCATCAGATGCGCGGAAATTAAACTGCAATACGTTATACCCTGCCAACGCCAACGTCTGCACCTCAGAGTTATAACCCCAATAGTCGCGAACGCTATATGGACCACCATGCAATAATACGACGGTCGGATTAGCGCTATTAGCCGGGGCGCCCAATGTTGCATAACCATGAACTATGGTCTTATCAAAGCTCTCAAATTCAAAGGCCTGCATTTGAACAAAATTAATACCATGCAGTTTTGGATAACTATCGAGCAATCTTGAGGTTTTACCGGTGCTGTTATCATGAATAAAATAAATCGGTGGAAGTTGATCGGCTTCAACGCGCACAATTCGCAACAAGCCATCATTTGTTTGGCTAGTCAACATGACGTCCGCCCCGACAAATTTTTCGGTCAAGGTACGAAAAACTTTGGCATCTGGGGACTCTTTATTCAGCAACAAATAGGAAGGTAAGCCGTTATCAATCCGAGCGGCATAAATACTTTCACCGTCGGTGCTAAACAAGGGCGCGGTAATGTCCAGTTTGTCCGATTCATATATCTTAGTAATACGTTTATCGGCGAAAAAGTATTGGTACAACCCAGTAAAATTGCGCTTGATGCGACCGGAGAAGTAGAAGCCGGATTGATCAGGTAACATCCGGATGACGGAGAATTGATTGATTTGGTTCAAGGCTTCATTTTCGACCCACTCCCCGTCAGTCGCGGCTAAAAACACACGCACTTTACCTCGCTCATCAACACCAACAGCAACCCTAGGCACGCCTTTATTGTCGGCTAGAATGTCCGAGTAACCCATTGGCGCTTTGCCAGACCGGGTTAATTTACCGTTGTAGATATCCATCTTGAATATGTCGGCTTTGGCACCACCACTTTCAGACCAATTGGTTGAGGTGATTAAGACCTGATTGGGCTCCGTTGGTAAACGGTGAATAATATCTGCCCAAGCCCGACGATTTGAACTGAGGATTGACGTAGGACCGTCGGTTTTCCGATATCCAAACAATAACTTACGTTGTGAGCCGTCGCAGTTAATACCAAAAAGTTCACCATAGAATTTAGGCTGTTTTTCCCATGGCTCACGCGAATTGATTTTCATCACAATGCGTTCTTGGTTTGCCCAGAAAAACTCTCCGACTTCATCTTTACCCACGAGCCTGGCGCCACCAACCGCTTTTAAGCTGGCTCGGTCAAGACACAATAGTTGCCGTTTATCTTCTTCAAAGACGATGACCGCTAAATATTTACCATCTGGAGAGATTTTGACATCAGCGAATGTTGGATTTTTTGCCAATAACGTCGTGATATCAGCCGTTGGTTCAGCCGCTTGGCCGACGAATGACAAACTAAAGCTCAGAATTAAAGTTAGAGATTGCAGAAATCGCATAGAGAGTGCTCTTAATAACCGCTTTGCTATTTTGGGGAATTCCATTAATTGTTAGACACTTTAAAGTAATTTGTTGCAATTTAACACCCAAATTGGCTCAGCACATGCGGCGTGTCTGAACCTGACTTTTAACTACGAGGCGAAAGCCAGCACCAAAAACAAAACTTAAAACATTGATAAATAACATAATTAACCGAGTGTTTTAAATTAATCTTTAGCTGTTAATATGATTTTTAAACAAAAATAAATTCGTATTAGATGAAGTGCTTAGCAGGATTTGGTAAAAATCGCACGGCAAAGCGGGCAATTGTTGACTAAGTTATAACTTCATTCAATTGATAACAGGAGTCGCTAATGGACGCAAAAGAGCTAAAACTTGGTATGCTTTGCCACAGTGAGCAAGGGCTTGGCGTGGTCCGCTGGATTGATGCTCAAGATCGCGCGGTTTATTTAAGCGCTCCGGAAGATCCGGCAAAAAATTTTGCTGTCAGTTTTGATGAATTACTCGATGAACCGCAAATTCACCAAAGTAGTGATATTTACTACTAGCTCCTGTTTCAAAAGCAAAATGGCCGCGATTGCGACCATTTTGTATCTACGGACTCGCCAGGTGTAACAGAAACTGCCGTTTCAGCTCCTGCGAACAGGAGCAACACTGTCGGTTAAATCCGAGTTTTAGTCTTCCCTTTAAACGGCTTCGCGCCCGGCTTGCGAACTTCTTTTTTCGCTTGCGGTTTGCTTTCCGCTTTTTCCGCCGCTTTTTCCCCAGATTTCAGCGCAACTTGGTGTTTACGCACTGCTCGCTTGATCGATGCCATCCGACGACGACGTTCATCGCGATCTTCCGGTTTCGCCAAAGACTCGGTTTCGTAATCCATGTGCACTAACTTTCGCAGGTAGTTCACTTCCTCAAGTGGATATTCGGTGTAACCACCGGCTGGTAAGTGTTTTGGCAACAACAAATCGCCGTAACGGACTCGGATCAAGCGGTTCACGATGGTGCCTTGTGATTCCCACATCCGGCGAACTTCACGGTTGCGGCCTTCAGTTAAGGTGACATGGAACCACTTATTAACCCCTTCACCACCGCTGGCTTTGATTTTCTTAAAGTTTGCCTTACCATCTTCCAGTTCAACACCAAGGCGCAGTTTTTGAATGATGGCGTCAGTTACTTCACCAAAAACCCGTACTGCGTACTCACGTTCGACTTCAAATTTTGGATGCATTAACCGATTGGCCAATTCACCGTCCGTCGTAAACAGCAGTAAACCTGAGGTATTAATATCTAAACGACCGATGGCGATCCAACGTGAGCCACGCAATTTTGGTAAACGCTCGAACACTGTCGGCCGACCGTCAGGATCGGTGCGGGTACAGATCTCACCTTCTGGTTTATGGTAGGCGATAACGCGGCAGATTTGCTCTTCTTCGGTTGCCAGTTTCACTGGGTGACCATCGACTCTGACCAACTGAGTTGGCATGATGCGATCACCAAGCTGGGCAACTTTACCGTCAACTGTCACGCGACCAGCGCTGATGATGACTTCCATTTCCCGGCGTGAACCAACGCCACTGCGGGCAAGAATTTTCTGTAATTTTTCACTCATGTTAAAGACCCCTCAGTCATCCCGACTGTGTTAAAGAACTCGCCAACAGGCACTAGTTCTGGAAGTGTCGGCAATTCAGCCAGACTTTTCACCCCAAAGTAAGTTAAAAACTCAGGGGTCGTTGCATATAGACCGGGACGTCCCGGTACTTCTTTATGGCCGACGACTTTGATCCAGCCACGGTCTAATAAAGTTCTGATCATTTGGCTACTAACCGTCACGCCGCGAACTTCTTCGATTTCACCGCGGGTTATCGGTTGGCGATAAGCAATCAACGCTAAGGTCTCCAACACCGCACGAGAATATTTTGGCGAGCGCTCAGGCCACAACAGCGCAATGTACTGACTCCATTCAGGCTTCGACTGGAATCGATAACCTTTTGCCGTGAGTACAAGTTCAATACCGCGACCTTGGTAATCCAGCGCCAATTGTTTTAGCGCCTGTTGCAATCTTTTTTTCGATAATTGAAAATCCGCCAGAACAACGTCGGACAATTCATCAATCGCAAGTGGCCTATCACTGGCAAACAAACAAGCTTCCAATAATTGCGTGAGCTGTAAATCATTGATTTTATTTGCCAACTCAATTCCCTTTCCCGAAGATTTGCAAGTTACACGACGACAGGCAATAGACGATGACGATGAAAGGCGCCATTATGCCAATTTTAGGTGGATCTGACCATAGGCTTCGACTTGCGTCAGCTGAATGAGCTTCTCTTTGGTGAGTTCTAAAATCGCCAGAAAACTAACGACAACCCCCGCTCTGCCTTCGTCAAGGCTAAAACATTGCGCAAATTCCAAATAACCTTGACTGCGCAGCAGTTCCAAAATTTGGCTCATACGCTCGCGTGTTGACAGTTTCTCCTTACTAATGTGATGGTGCTTGAAGTCCTTTACCCGTTTGGCGATATCACTTAGTGCGGACAACAAATCTGCCATGCTGACTTCGGGCAAAATCACATAGGGTTGGTAGTTCTCAGCTAAAGCGGCATGGCCTTGATAAAAATCACGCTCTTCTCGTGGCAACTCGTCCAATTGGCTCGCCGCTAGTTTAAAACGCTCGTACTCTTGCAAACGTCTGACTAATTCGGCACGAGGATCGACTTCCGCCTCAGCAAGCTCATCATGTTTGGGCAGCAACAACCGCGATTTAATCTCCGCCAGCATTGCCGCCATGACTAAATACTCCGCGGCTAACTCGAAATTCATATCCTGCATCAAGTCGATATATTCCATATATTGCAGGGTTATTTCGTTAATGGGTAAATCGACGATATCAAACTTGTGCTTGCGAATAAGATAAAGCAGAAAATCCAGCGGTCCTTCAAAAGCTTCCAACAAAACTTCCAAAGCATCTGGCGGAATGAATAAATCTTCAGGTCGGTCGATGACCATCTGCCCACGCACCATGGCCAGTGGCAATGGCTGCTGGACAGTCAAGGGCTGAACCTCGCCCATCAATTCGGTGCTCATCGTTAAAAAGACGAGTTATTGAAAAGGTCGAACATCGCCAGCCCCTTCCCGAACGATGACGGGCGCTTCGTCAGAAAAATCAATCACTGAGGTTGGCGTACCCGCAATGACGCCGCCATGTAAAATACAGTCCACTTGTTTTTCCAATTGTTCACGCATGTCTTCAGGATCACTTTCTGTCACATCTCGGCCTGGCAGGATTAAAGAACTCGACATCAATGGCTCGCCAAGTTCCGCTAGCAGCGCTTGCGCAATTTTATGATCCGGGATGCGAAGACCGATAGTTTTTTTCTTTTCATTCAGTAAGCGCTTAGGAACTTCTTTGGTCCCCCGCAGAATAAAGGTGTAAGCGCCGGGCGTGTTATTTTTCAGCAGTCGAAACACCGTATTCTCAACTTTGGCGTAAACCGATAATTCTGATAAATCCCGACACATCAACGTTAAATGATGCTCACCGCTGATCTGGCGAATTTGCAAAATGCGCTCTAGCGCAGTTTTGTCACCTAAATGACAGCCCAACGCATAACCGCTGTCGGTCGGATAAATAACCACGCCACCCTGCTTAATAATTTGCACGGCCTGCTTAATTAAGCGTTGTTGTGGGTTATCTGGATGCAAGTAAAAAAACTGACTCATAATTATTCCTTAGCGCCCTGGCTGGGCTTGCCTGATACCGATCCATAACACTTTCGCCGGCAGAACTTCTGCGGTAGATCATCGAACAACAGCAAGTAAATCACTAATTGCTAATCATTAATCAATAGCAAGTTTTTGTCAGCATCTCAACTTTGATCGAGTTCTGAATGTTTATAGTCGACTAGTTAAGCGCTGGTGCTTCTGCCGTTTCGGCAACTTGGGCAGCAAGTAAATCAGGGTAAGCGACCCACAAAGGCACAATGTCGTCAGTCATATACAAACCGCGCCCCAGTTCATTCCAATCCGTGGGTTGGTGAAAATCCGACCCCACCGAAGCCACTAACCCAAACAGCTGGCATAAACGCCATATTTCTCGTTTTTGCACTGGTGTTTGTTGCGGTGAAGCCACTTCGGCCGCATCGCCACCCGCTTCACTGAACTCTTTCATCAGTCGAGTTAACCACTTGCCATTTAATTTATATTTCAATGGATGGGCCAAAACGGCGATGCCGCCAGCGTCATGGATCCATTGCACAGCGTCTGCAAGCGCAATCCAATTGTTAGGCACATAACCCGCTTTGCCGCGGGCTAAATAATGTTTAAACACGCCACTTAACGAACTCGCTTTGCCAATGTTCACTAAATGCCGAGCAAAATGAGTACGAGTAATAGCGCCGCCATGGGCAAGGGCCAACACTTGCTCAAAGCAATCGGGCACTTGATGCTTGGTCAAACGTCGCGCCATTTCTTGCGCACGTTCAATCCGGCGTTGCTGCTGGCTTGCTAAGCGCCGCTGAAATAAATCATCTGTAGGGTCTATGCCCAAACCAACAATATGAATTTCAAATTCGTGCCAACTGGTGGAGATTTCCACACCGGCAATTAATTGGATAGGCAGTTGCTCCGAAGCAATGGCTTGTTGTGCTTCACCAAGGCCAAGCACGGTATCGTGATCAGTGATAGCGAGTACATTCACTTTATTTGCCACGGCACGGGCGACCAGCTCGCTTGGGCTTAATACGCCATCGGAATAATAGGTATGGCTATGAAGATCAATTTTCATGGACTAAAACGAGGCTCCTGCTGGGCTAAACACGCCGTTTGCCCCGATAATCTGGCTATTGTGCCACAAATCGTGCTTTAAAACTCAAAGCATGACGGCACAGTCGACTGTTGTCGGCATTTTATTCGAACCCGCGCAGTGATTAACACAGGTATTGGCTTGGTCGGCGACAGCATTTAGCCATCTACACGTTTTTATTTCGACTTTTTACCGGTGAAGGGTTGACTCAAGCTTGGTTCTGCGGTTTTATAGCCACAGGTAAACACAGGTGATGATATGAGCATTTTGAGCAGCACCAATTTCACAACAACAAGCACTACTTGGTGGTGGTGGCATACTCCTTAACTGGACGTGTGTTGGCGTTGTTTACCCAGAATAAACCCCAAGGCCCGTTCAACAGACGGGCCTTTTTTTTCGACTTAAATTTTGAAACTGGAAGTAAAACATGAGTTTAGTAGCGTTAATTTCTTGG
>JACCDZ011376016.1_pt1 | contig 42419 bp, 77 predicted proteins | sample 7449551 | NCBI WGS metagenome assembly JACCDZ01 (sample SAMN15323452, study PRJNA562643) | freshwater metagenome | isolation source: river surface water | place: USA:Blue River Watershed | collected 2017-08-18
GTAAGACAAGAGCTGAGATGCAAGGCACTGGATTTTATAAATCTATGTTAAAAAATGGTTGGCTTGAAGAGCTAACATCTCACTTGGAATATATCTTACATCCAAATGGATATTGGACCTTTGATAGATGTAAAGAGCAGGCTGACAAATATTCTACAACCAAAGAATTCCACCAAAATAGCCGACAAGCTTACAACGCAGCAAAAAAATACGGATGGTGGGATGAGTTATGTTCTCACATGGAAAAGAGTTTTATAAAATGGACTAAAGATATGGTTCATGCAGAAGCTCTTAAATACAATTATAGGTCAGAATTTATAAAAGCAAATCAAAATGCTTATGCAGCATCTATTAGAAATAAGTGGACTGATGAAGTGTGCTCTCACATGAAGTGGAAAACTACCATTAAGGAAAGATATATATATGCTTTTGAGTTTGAAGATAATAGTGCTTATATTGGTCTTTCGTATAATCCTCATATTAGAAAAAGTGACCACCTTATAAAAGAAACATCTAAGGTATATATTCATATACAAAAAACTGGCTGTAAATATAAATTAAAAATCTTAGCAGGTCCAGTTCCGTCTGGTAAGGCAGGGAATCTTGAGAGAGAAACAATCAAAAAATATATAGATAGCGGCTGGAATATATTGAACATAGCTAAAGGTGGAAGTCTTGGTGGTTCAATAGCATATTGGACCAAAAAACAATGCTTTAATTTTGCTGGACAATTTACTTTATTGAGTGAATTTTCTAAGAGTATTAATGGACATGTTAGAACTGTTATTCATAAAAATGGATGGTGGGATGAGCTTACAAGTCACATGACAAAAGATGTTAATATGCCTGGTTATTGGGATGATGAAAAAATGTGTAGAGAAGAAGCATCAAAATATACGAGTAAGAGTAAATTTCAAAAAGGATGTAGCGGTGCGCATAAGGCAGCTATTAGAAATAATTGGCTTGATGATATGTTTCCTATGACTGAAGTAGAAAAACAAAATTTATATTGGTCTAATAAGGACAACTGTCATAAAGAAGCTGTTAAATACAAGAAAAGAAGTGAATTTTCAAAAGGGAGTAGAAAAGCATATATATTTGCCTGTAAAAATAAATGGATTGATGATATTTGTTCTCACATGCAAACAATTCCACCAGGTTATTGGACAAAAGATAAGGTTTTAAATGAAGCTCTTAAGTATGAAAATAGAGAAAGCTTTAGAAAGGGAAGTCCAGGAGCTGTAACTGCAGCTAAAAAAAAAGGATGGTGGGATGAAGCGGTTAAACACATGAAAGGCGTTGATAATATCAGTTGGACCAATAAAAATGCCATTAGTGAGGCTTATAAATATAATACAATAGCCTCATTCCAAAAAGAAAATCCTAAAGCATACAGTGCTGTAGTTAGGAGGGGATGGTCAGAAGAAGCCTTTGCTCACATGTATAAAAGAAATCACAAACCAAAAGGATATTGGGATAATAAAGAAATTTGTTTTTTAGAAAGTAATAAATATAATCACAGGAGCGAATTTCAAGATAAATGTAGTGGAGCTTATAAGGCAGCAAAAAAAAATGGATGGCTTAATATTATGTTCCCCATTTATAAAAAATAAATTAAAAATTTTTTGCCTAAATTTTACCCTTTTAGGCAACTCCAAAAAAAAGTTGCTCAGGCCTCTTGATATTCACAATTTTATTTCTTATTTAGAGTTATACCGAGGAGAATTACCTCAACTCTAAGATGGAATAGACACTAAGTGGACCATTAACTCAGTGCCAAATTGGAGAGCCTCACATTCCAGGTGATGAGGAGAACGGATAACAGCCGCAAAGATTTTCTGTGTAAATATTTTTACAAAGCACCTGAGCATGTGCATAAACTGTAGATTGAAGTTTTACTGGGAGGTTTTCTTCACCTATCTGACTGACGAGAGTTCTATTGCGACAAGCAAAACCCGTTGGAACCATATAGGAGGCTTTTTTGAGTCCTCCTTTCCTCAAGAATCTTAGCTCTAAGCAATGATAAAAAATGAGTCAGTAGAAATATTTGCACAATAATAATTATTATAGTAAATTTGTCCTATATTTAAAAAAATATGGACATAAAAAGAAAACAATCAGAATTAGTCTGGATAACAATTTGTCTCTCCTTATCAATAGTTTGGATTTCATTCCTTATCTATTTAACAGCAACATATGGATTAAGTTGGTCCAAGGACACAGCTGCTGCAGTTGTATTATGCAACATACCAACAGCAATATTTCTAGGTGTCTTATTCACCATGCTAAAGAGCAATGTCTACATTAGAACCATTGAATTCTACATCCACAAGTACGATAGATGGAACTATAAGGAGAGTAAGTACGAAACTCTCTATATTACCGAGCAAGTTGACCTATACCAAAATTTCATCTACTATAAGAACGCTGGAACATCAACAAATAAGTGGTCTCCATATGAGCTTGAAAATTATTGCAATAGTCTACCAAGAGAATACGATGACTTTATTGGATACAACACACAAGAAGAAGCTATGAAGAGGATTTTAGAAATAGTTAAGAATATCATAAAGGAGGAAAAAGCAGAGGTCAACATTAAAGTTAAGAATGTTGGAACTGTAGAAGTCTTTACAATCGAAGAAATTAAGAAAATTATTGAAAATGAATAAGATTACAGAAATATTTCAGTCCATATCCAACCAAGAACTTAATAGCGCTATACTTGAAATTAAGCAATCTGAGAAAGATGGAATAATTCCACTAAGTGGTGTTGTTAGAAAATATGCTAATAAAGTTTCTGAAATTACAGGAAATTCAATTTCAACTGATTTATTTATGACTCAAATGAATCTTATTAAACAGGCAGCATTTAGGTGGATTGATGATTCAAAAATATCACAAATTGTAACTGAGACAAATAAATCAGTTCCAGTTGTTGACTCTAATGTGAAGCCCCATTTTGGAATTTGCGTTGATGCTGGAACAATCGGAAATCCAGGCCCATGCTTCTATAGAGGAATTGACATAGAGACACGAGAAGTATTGTTCCATGAGGAGCTTGGAATAGGAACAAATAACATTGCTGAGTTCCTGGCAGTTTGTCACGCTGTTATGTACTGTGAGAAAAATTCGCATCTTAATGGAATTACAACAGCCAACATCTGGTCTGATAGCGAGACGGCAATTTCCTGGTTCAGAAACAAGAAGCATAAGTCAACATTCGATGGTGAGCTTAAGGATAGGCTTGATAAGGCTATTGAGTTCATTAAGAACAAGGACATCAAGATAAATAAGTGGCTCACCAAGGAGTGGGGTGAAATCCCAGCAGACTTCGGAAGAAAGAAATGATTTTGAAACATTTTTTAATTTCATTCGTATAACAGTTGAAATGATAACTAAGGCTTATAAATTTAGAATATATCCAAGCAATAATCAAAAAAAAATTATTGATGATTGCTTTAGAGTAGATAATTTTATTTACAATTATTTTCTGGGTCTTGAAAAGGAGACATATGATGTATTATACATGTATGGACTTAGAAATGGAAAAAACAAGGAAGATAAAGAATTAAATAAGTGGAGAACTGAGCATAAGCTCTGGTTTAATAAATTTGAAGCATCAAATCACTTGACCAAAATATGCAGTCTTGAAAAATATAGTTTTTTGAAAGTTTTTCCAAGTAGTGCAAGGATGTATTCGATTAAATCTCTTGAGTCTGCAATTGATGGTCTTAAAAAAGGAAGAACTTCTTTTCCTAAGTTTAAAAATAAAAATTCAAGAAAAAGTTTTAAAATACAAACTCAAAGAGAATTAAAAATAACTCACGAGAATGGCAGTTGGTATTTAATTGACTTACCATCATCAAGAGAATTTCCTATTAAGGGTTTAAAAATCAAAATTCATAATGAAGAATTCTTGCATCCTGGTGTAAAGACAAACTCTTGCACTATTTCAAAAGATTCTGACCAATACTTTGTTTCATTTCAAGTTGAAGTTCCAGGAGAAACACCTTCAAAGAAAGAAATTAAAGAAGAAACATCTGTAGGAGTTGACTTTGGAGTTAAGAAGACTATAACGCTTTCATCAAGTGATGAAAATCCACATGAAAATCAAATAAGCTTCTTAAGAGATTCGCTTAAAGAGCTTGATAGACTTCAAAAAATATTATCTAAAAAGAAAAAGGGCTCGATTAAGTATAATAGAATTAAAGATAAAATATCTAAACTCTACATAAAAATATCGAACCAGAGAAGTAATGCTCAACATAATATTTCTTCATTCCTTGTCAACCTGGAGTCTGATTCAATAATTATTGAAGACTTAAATATCAAGGGTATGACAAAGACTCCTGAAGCTATTGAGTCTGATGGAAACTTCTTGCCAAATGGTAAAAAAGAAAAGTCAAGATTAAATATTGCAATGCTTGATGTTGGTATTACCTCAATTAAGACTCAACTCCAGTATAAGGCTGAATTCCTTGGAAAAAATTTGCTTATGGTTAATCCACAATACACATCTCAAATGTGTAGTGAGTGTGGATTTGTACACAGGGACAATAGACTTACTCAGGCTGAATTTAAGTGTCAAAAGTGCGGACACTCAGAAAATGCTGATAAAAATGCAAGTAAGAATATTAAGAAAAAATATTTTTCATAATTATTTGGTTAATTAAGAAAAAGGTTGTAATATTGTATTATAGTTCTTTGAATTAAAAAAAAATTTGGGCAGTGTGATGTCCAGTAATTAAGCTCACGGGCGATAAGATAAAATTTAAAAATGATGTCTTATCGCATATACTTGAGCTGAACCACTCAAATTTTTTAACACATAAAAATCATTATAGGCTTTGCTGTTATTGATATATAAGCTTATAGGGTGTTTACTATGCTTTTTTGAATGGTAATCACAACAAGATTAATACGCAATAGCTTGTTGAGTTTGGTGTTTACTATGCTTTTTTGAATGGTAATCACAACTGCTAATACAATCAGCAGGAATACCCAGCTGGTGTTTACTATGCTTTTTTGAATGGTAATCACAACTATCAATCCAGACAGAAATACATTTTGTATGGTGTTTACTATGCTTTTTTGAATGGTAATCACAACAAGATAAATACATTGCAAAAATCAAAAAAATACTACTCAGTCTACGACAAAAAATAAATATTTGAAACATTCTTCTTTTTTTTTCGTATAACAACTAATGAAAACAAGAATTAAAGTCGTTGAGACGACATCCTCAGGAATCAAGACAACAGTCTATATTCCACAAGCCAAGTATATTTATACTGAATACTGGAACATGGGCTCCTCATGGAATTTCCTAATTCCTGTGTTCGGACAAATAATCCTTATGCTCCACATCTTCTCCATAATAGAAGATAAGTTCTATAGGTCATTTGAGGTTTCAAACTTAGATAAGATACTTGAGTGTGAACTCTATGATGAAATTACTCGTGACTTAAGCTATAGCTACTATGCCTTCAGTAGTCAAAATTATGCCAAGTCATTCTTAATAGGTGAGAGCATCAAGCTTCGTAAGTCAATACAAGTTCCTGAGGATAAAAACGCCAAGGAAAAAATTTATTACACAGAATACGAAGAATTTTATATGCCATGAAATATACACTAATAGGCGGCATTCATTTCTTCTGAACAATGGCCACAAGAGAATTAGCTCTTGAGGTTCTTGATAAGGTTGCTCCAGTTGAGAATATAAAGATTATTGTCAACTATTCAACAGAGGGAATGTGCATCTTTGATGTCTTAAGGGATGAACAAGGTCAGAGAATCTTTGAATTCATATCAACTGCATCATAATATGAAAAATATTAAAATTTTTTACGTACAACAAATAAAAATAATAAAATTATGAATGTATTACTTACAATAGATGGCAAAGATATTATAATGCCAATATCTAAAGATGCAGTTGATTTATCAGATATATCTGATTCCCTATGTAGTCTATTAGACAAAGACTCAATTGCAATGAATGATGTTCTTGGAGTCGTTGATGAAAAATATCATGACCATCCATGTTTAAAACAATTGCCAAATGAAAAAGAGTTTGACAGTGAGGACCTTTCTTGGTTTTTGTTCGAAGATGAGTTCTCTCTTTCAAATACAGTTGATTCCTATGTTGAACAAGCTTATCAAGAAAAGTTTGGCGCAACAGTAGTTGGAGGATATATGTGTCCAGAGTATTATAACCTTACAGATGAAGATAAGGATAGTGGTATTTTTTTAAAATGTTCTGTTGATACAGAGATTAGTGATTTTAAATTGATAGAAGGGAAAGAAATTAACTGGGACAGTGAATTATCAAAGTCTTATTGGAGAAAGTATCAAAAACACTTGGAGCTTGAAAAACAAGGTGGAGCAAAACTTTATTGGGTTGAGACTCATGACCATGATGAAGATTGGTTTATCATCGCACAAAGCTCTTATGCTGCCAAGAAATTTCATAATAATTTTGAGGGATATGGATTTGAAGGTTATAGTATGAATTGTGAGAGCTTAGGAATTAGAGCTATTCCCTTGTGTATTGTTCCTCCTGATATTTATGTTAAATATGCTGAATTATCTGTACGAGAAGATGAAAACGTCTTTTTAAGAGACTTTGCCTTTCACGCACAATTTGACATATTAGAAGAGCTTGGAGCTAAAATTGTTTCAGAAAAAGAACCAAGAATTGTTCAGATAGATAATATCGTCTTCAAGGAAGGTAAATTACAGTCTGAGATAAATCATATTAACAACATGATTATCAATAAAGATTTAAATTGAATCATTTATGGTTGATTTTTATTTATTAGTTGTTTATATTGTATAAAACAACTTAAAAAAATAAAAATGAACAAGCAAGAATTATTTCAGCAAATGCAAGCTCTTTGGACTTCTTTCGAGGCAGAGCACAACGGAACAAGCAAGGCATCTCAGGGTAGAGCAAGAAAGGCTATCGGTGACCTTAAGAAACTTGTTACTGACTACCGAAAGGCTTCAGTTGATGAAGGGAAATAATTGAATCAATGATTCAATAAATCAAGGGGGACTTATTGTCCCCCCTTTTTTTTGCTGTAAGTTTGGAAATAAATTGAAACATTTTATTTTTTTAATCGTATAACTGATGTTAATTATTAAATTATATGACAATATCAGAAACCATCACCGTATGGACATTAGCAAGCGTTCTTATATTTATACTATGGGGACTAATGATGGGAGACCCTGGTGGCTCTAATACTCAGGATGCAATAATTACAATTGTATGTGCAATCCTTGCTCTTCCAGTTACAATTGTCATTCTGTTAATAATTGGAATCATAGAGCTTATTCTAATGATAATTAGAATCAGGAAAAAATCAAAAATAGAAAATTATGAATTTGTTAGATTTGTTATGATATCTGAACTTTATAAAGTAATAAGTAAAACATTATTCCTATATTTATGGAAAATAAAAAATAAATTATAATATAAAATGACTGATATAAAATTACTTAGAGATATTGACCCGTCTCCATATGGAACTCCAATGTGGGGAGCAAAGATTGAAGCTTGGAGAGAAAGAGAAAGAGCAAGGATAGAATCTCAAGATAGGCATAGTAAAAATATAACAGAGAGGAATAAACAAATTAATGACTCTATATCTTATTCTAATGATGTAAATAGAAGTCTTGTTAATTACTTGAATTATTTAGAAATTCAAAAGCTTACTAGTAATTTATCTGAGTTTAAGGCTGGAGTAATCGAATTCTATGGATTGCCAACGATTGATAAATGGAAAAGACCACATCAATACGAACAAAGTGATAAGTCATACATAGAAGTAGTTATTGAGAATGATAGCCTGATAGATACTCATATAGGCGGAGTTACTGGACTTACTCTTAAGATTGTTATTACAACACCAAACTATTTTCACAAGTATGCTAAGACTGATGATAGAGTCTTGGTTGATGATATTAGGAAACTAACAGAGGAGTATCCACTTGAACTAGCATTTAATCTAAATTGCAACCACAAAACTCAGAACCATGAAATTAAGAATCATAGGCCAATGTCAGATTTTTTTCGAAAGTAACCTGAAACAATTTATAAATTATTTCGTATAATAAGAAAAAGCAATCATAGATGGACAGATTTGTTATCATAGACTCGTTATCAATTAACCAGGATACATACTTCAAGGAAGATGGCTCAAGAACAAAGAGTATTGAGGAGGCCATGGTTGTTAACTCAATTAGTGAGGGTGAAGATAAGGTTAAATTCATGACTCTCTATCAGCCAATTTTTCAGCCAATATGAGCTATACAGAGGATGACCTAAGAGAAGCTTTCTATAAGGGAAGAGAGCAAGCTTGCCTCCCAGATGAGAAGGCAACCATAGTATTTATTCGACCAACCTTTAATGGATACCTTCGTGAGCTTGATGGACTTCAGGACCCACACAAGGACTTTAAGACCAGAGTTCAGAGTCTTATTGACAATAAGGACTATGACCTTGAGCAATGGAAGGCTCATAACTTTCTTAGAGAGATGCAGAGAAAAGTAGATATGCCCAATAGAAAACTGGAGAGAATTATTGAGTCTCTCCAGCTGGAGGAAATATCTCAGCTTAAGAAAATGCTCAACTCAATTTAAAAAAAATCATGAGAAAATCGCCAACAATTAAAGCAGAACTCTGGGACCAATCAACATTGTGTGATGTGATTGAACTTCCAGATTTTGTAGAAATACCAAGAGTATTAATCATAGGAGATAAATATTATCATTGGCAACATGATTCTTCTCATGAGCCACACGACCTAAAGGCGAGAAGATACCAGCTGACCACTTCCTATAGGGTGGAAGATTCTATTGTAATATAAGTGAAGAGAATGAAACATTATTTCATTAATAAGATATTGTCTCCACCAGAGGGAGAGTTCAGGGAGAGCTTGGTTTTTAGCTCTCCTCTTTTTTTTCCCAGTGTTTTTGGTCCCCCAGACAGGGGAAAAAATTAATTAACTTGCAGGGTGTCTCTCTTGAGTGGGCAGGGGATAATTAGCCTATAATTTTGTCACAAATTTATACTATATTTGTGACAAGTCAGGTGGCTAATTTTAGCCCACCAAGCTAAGGGAGAAGCAGGGAAATTTTGAACAGGGAGAGGCAGGGAAAACTGCAGGGGAGAGTTGGGAGAATTTGACATGATAGAGCCAGGGAGAATTGGGTCTGAATAAGTGGGAGAATGTGGGATAAGTTAATCGCCTAAATTTTGCCGTTTTAGGGGGATTTGTAAGAGGGAGAATTGGCTGTGAGGGGATATGGTTTTGCTGATAATCAGATAGTTAGGTATAATAATTGCCAAAAAGGGCATGTTTTTTATTGAGTGCCGTTCTCTCCACATTTTCCCACCCCATGTCCACCGAAATTCTCAACCACCGAAATTTTCAAATTTTAGGCGTTTTCTAAATTTATAAAAAGTGAAGCCACCTAAGTTTTTAAAATTTAGGCGATTCTAAGTTGACTCTTCGGGTTGCTCCTTGTCTGGCTGTTGACCACGCAAGATGGCCCTGGAGCTGCTCCTTGAGAGTTTAAATAAATTTAGAAAAAATAAAGACAATATATTGTCAGTCAAGAAGTCCATAGAGGACACCTTGGTGGTAAATTGTGGGAACGAGCAATTGGGTTGCCTGTGGGCCACAATTTTTGACAATAAAATCATCTGGAGATTTCTTATCTGCTATGTCAATAAATTTTCTTCATGGCTGTAATGTTTTTTGTTAGTAACTGCTTGAACTTAGTTATACGTAAACGGGACAAATATGTTTTCAAAAATCACAAGTTTTGTGTAATTGTTATTTAGACTAAATAAAAATAAGGAAAGTATAAGACAGGAGTGGATTGCACCTTAGTGCTAACGCACCAAGGTTTACCGCAGGTGCGGATTAACCCTGCCAGGGTTGTCTCAGTCCTGGGGTCGAGCTGCCTTGGCTTGTGCTCACTACTCTAACAAATCATTTTTCAAAAATCACAGCAGGTGGGAGCAGGTGGGTGAAAAAGTTAGGGGCACCACTTCTCTAACAAATGGATTTTCAAAAATCACAGAGGTGAGGAAAAAAAGTTTAGCGCAGGTTGGAGTCCACCCTCTGCGAGGTGGTGTTCCTCGAACCCGTCTTCGAACTTAGTCACTGACACAGCTCTAACAAATGAGTTTTCAAAAATCACAAAGGCCCTGAAATAAATCCAGGGCCTTCCTTACCTAAGTTAGCAATTCTGTTGTCTTTGTCAGTCACCAGTTGCTAAATAAACATTGACGCTTGTGCGTGTCAGCATTATACTTACTTATACGCAAACTTGCGCATAATGTTTCAAAGTAATTATTTTTTCTTTCCAGATGCTCTTCCGTATCGAGCATCACCAGAAAGATAATGACTTGCGATTTTCTTTCCAGATGACTCAAGTTCACCAAGGATAATTCCAACTTGCTGTGGATTAACTTCTGTGAATGAAAGAGTGTTCTGGATTGTCTCCTTCATTATGAATGTTCCTGGCTTTCCTTTAACTGGAACTTCTGTCTTTTGTTTTTCTACTTCCTTTAAGTGTACTGTAAGTCTCATGTCTTATAAATTTATAAGGCAAATGTAAAACAAAAAAAAGAGACTACAAAATAAATTTGCAGTCTCCTTGAAAAATTTTCGGTCTATGCTGTTACAGCTCAACGACCTTAACAAACTCAAGAGTTGAACCAGCAATGTTGAGCTTGCTAAGAATACCATTTGCTCTCTTGTCATTTGGTGCAATAATATTGCTGTAGTGACCGCCCTGCGCAATCACCTTATAAAGGTTCTGCCCATCTTTGCTCTTGGAGACGAAATCGCTCTCATAGACAACGTGTTCATCAGCGCCAATTAACTCTTTAAGTTCGTCTGGCTGAGTCCTATAATCTGTGTTATTATCAATGAACTCAGCAAGCTTAGTGAATTTCTTAAGGTTAGAAATTCTGTCTGTTCGAATATCGAAACTAATCCCATACCAAGAATCTTCTCCAACAGTTTGCTGGAATGTAATCATTCCAATTGGCTCAAGGTGGTTTATTCCTCCATATCGAGAAGAAAGAATCTCAATCTTCATTAAGTTATACTCGCCTGTCTGGGACTTAACAACTGTTGTTCTAACTGGTGTCTTCATAAATCTTACGTGTTGGTTATGCTATTCTAACAAATCAGTTTTCAAAAATCACAAATCCATTTTAAGTTGTGTTCCTGGCTTGTTTTCTCCTGAAGTTGCAACAATTGTTGTCATATTGCTGAAGTCAATATCAGAGGTATCGAAGAAATTAATGGTTGTCTTAACTTGAGACTTGGTTGGCTTGCCTTTATATCCTCCGTGCATTGCCTTGTGCTTATTTGAATTTGGATTCCAGCTCATGATTATAAATTTAGAATTGTTTCAATTTATTCATCTAACAAATGAGTTTTCAAAAATCACATAAAAGCGAAAAGCCCAGCTTGATAGGACTGGGCTTTTCTGAGAGAGAGAGACAAATAAACAGAACTTTGAAGTCTTGTTACTTATTTATTTAAACGTAGGAAATAAAAAAAATGTTACAAAAGTTTCAATCTTTTTTATCGTCTCTTAAATTTTTGATGAGGTCACGAATTTCTTGAGCTCTCTCATAATTATCAGCTTTAACGGCACTAGCTAGTTCTTTCTCCAGTTGCTCGATGCTTAAGTTGGATAAGCTATTCTCATCTGTTGGTGAGCTATTTATCATTGTTCTCAGGAAGTTTGCTATTGGGTCATTTGAGTTAATGTTCCCAACAATTGGCTGAGAGGTTGTCTCACCTGTATCCAGGTTTGTAATTGTGATGCTGTCCTTTGCTGCATTATTAATTATGTCAGCGATTGTTCTTGGCTTGGACCTATTATAGAAGTCATTCACTTTTTGTTGTATATCAATTTGCTGAGTGTATATTTCTGTGAAGGTCTGGATTACTTTGCCTAGAGTCGATGCTATTAGAAGAAGCATTGACATTACCATTCCCAAGGAGAAAATTACGATGCCCTCGAATAAGTTTCCAGTTGGCTCGACAAGGTTATCAATTATAAGATAAGCTCCAGAAGATAATAATCCAAGAGTGATTAATACTGAATTTACAATTAAGATACCAGTTAATTTCATAAAAAAAATGTTTGCACAAAGATATGCAAACATTTTCAAATTAACAAATAAATTTTTATCATTCTGATAGGCTCTCGATGAGTTCCTCAATTTCACCGATTACTTCTTCTTCTTCATCGGTAAAGTCTTCTTCATTAATTGCTATTTGAATTTCCTGGCAGCTAATGTATATATCTGAATAGCTGTCTGCAATTTCTACATCTGGATAGATTGACTCGATAACTTCTATGAGTCTTGGATTTTCTGAGTCGTAGCATAGTTCAACAATTCTCTCAAAAATATCTCTTGCCTGTTTAATTTTCATTCTGATTTGGTGTTTAACATTTCAATTAAATATTAAACAAAATTGAGCATTTGTGATTTTTGAAAAAATAATTGTTAGATTAATATAATAAATGGGCCTGACACTGAGAGAATGTCGGAAGACTGGACTCCAACCTGCACTTAACTTTGGGTGGTAAAGGCAAAAAAAAGGAGGACTTAATCGCCCTCCTTTCAATCTTTATGCTCCAATCAACTCAAGCCCTAAGCCGTAAGCAATTTGGTTCGCTGCGTTCTTTGCTCCGAACATTGTGCTCATCTCACTTGAGCCTCTTGAACTCATCACATGGCTTGTATAGTGAGTAACACCGTTGAACAATCCCCAAGCGTTATTTCCAAGCTCACTCATCTCAGTTCTAACAGAGGCAAGAATATCATCTCTCTTGTTAAGTTTCTGAGAAGACAACTCCTTCTCAAGTTCCTTTGGAGAAAGCAATCTCTCCTCAGCTGTCAATCCAATCAAGCGAGCAATACATTCTTGAACAATTTTCTCGTCAACTTTCACGTCTTGGAACTTAACAAAGTTCTCGTAAAGCTTGCGCTCGTACTCACGGTACACGCCAATGTTGTTAATAATGTCCTGCACACGAACCATGTTGTTCTTTGTTAGTCGGCTTGTGAAGTCTTTAACAATGCTACCAAATGCATTTGTGCAACGAAGGTAGTTGTTTGTGTGACCAATGAAGAAACTGCGACCTCCATCAAATCCAACTCCAAGAGTAAGCCATCCTTCAATCTTGCTTCCTGCAATCTCAAGAGGCTCAGAAATTTCAATCTGACAAGTAATTACTGGGGCTGCTGCTCCAATATTTACTTTCTTGTCATTTGTGTTCCAATCCTTGAACGAACCTTCCTTAATGACACCGCCAATTTGTTCAGCAACATCGTTTGCTGTATCAGAGAACTGTTGTGTTGTCATTGGCGTGTAAGAGTTTTTCATCACTGCAATGCTCGACCCGTCATCATCACGAGTAATCTGCTTGTACCCCTTAATCAGGTTTCCATTAATGTCAAGAATTCCTGTCTCCTTAATGTCCCATGCGAATGCGTTTTCTTTTTTCATAATAACTCTGTTTGGTTTTTTTGTGCTTGGCCTCGTGCCTTGCTTCGGTACTCTAACAACTCGATTTTCAAAAATCACAGAACATATAAATTTATTTTTTGTTCCTATTGCTTATACGACAGTAATTAAAAAATGTTTCAGCAAGTGAACTACTTTTTTCTTGCTAGGGTTCTCTGCAGTGTCTAAAATTTCTAAAATTATAAATTTATATTTTTTGAGAGTTGTGGGCAGGGGTGGATTATCCTAGCGCTTTCTGTCTCACAAGCGGGCCTTATATACCTCTAACAAATGGATTTTCAAAAATCACAATTCATTTTTATGTAATTTTTTGCCATCTATTATCACATACATATATTCACCATCAATTAATCCCCAATCATCAGGTTTATCATAAAATTTAACTCCATATTTTTCAGAAATGACATTAAATTGTTTCTGAAGATGTTCTTTACCTAATACTGTGTAGGTAGAAGTTGAAATTTCTAATTTACGGTTTTTAGCTTGTTTAAAAATTTCCTCTACAATAAGCTTCGAGTAACCCTTATATCTATAATTTTTATCAATACTCAAAAAAACTAATTGACCAATTATTTTCAGAAACAGCATTTAAAGAATAATATCCGACATGAGCCATTCCAATAATTTTACCTTTATCTAATAGGAATGTATAAAATTCCATACCTTCTCCAAGAGAACATGCGGAACGAAAATCAAAAAATCTTATTCTATCTTGAATAGTTTTATCTATTTTTTCTCCAAAAAACAAATGGCTTGCTTCAATTGAATTTAAAGTTTTAACTTCCATATATATCTAACAAAACAATTTTCAAAAATCACAGAACAAAAAAACCCCCAAGAAAAATCTTGGAGGCTGAAGTATGCACTGACTGGGACAATGTTCACAATCCCGCTACTGTGAACTGTAGCCACTTGTTAAGTCAAGTGAGTCAATATCTTTTATGACAATAATTCTGCAATAATCGCTTGTCCTCTCTTTGAGTGAACTCGAAGTGTTGAGCAGTCCTCAGAGACACCCTCAAGTTGAGCAATCTCCTTAAAAGAAAGTTCATCAATGAATCGGTAAGTCATAATTCTTCGAATCTTTTCATTCGAAATGCTCTCAATAGCCTTGCGAATTGACTTAATGTTTTCATCTCGAACCATTTCTTGCTCTGGCGACAATCCATTTCCCGCAATTTGGAACTCCATTCCATCATGGTTCTCAGAGACCTTAACTGCAAGTACGTCAATTGAAAGAACCTCGAATTTATCTTTTCTCTTGCTGTCAATCAATACGTTCTTTGCAATTGTGTACATCCAAGTGGAGAATACTGAGGCATTTGAATCGTATGAAGCAATCTTCTCGTGAACTTTCTCGAATGTAACCATTTTCATGTCCTCAGCAGAATCAGCATCCTTAACTTGCTTAGCGAAGTAAATTCCCATTTGCTTTTGGTATCTTGCGTACAAGTCATTGAATGCTTTTTGCTTATCTCTGTTTGACGCAACTTCGCTTTTCAAGACTGTAATAATGTCTAAGTCTTTTTGTGCTTGTGCTGAAATTTCTACTTCTCTCATTTTCTCTCTTTTTATTGATTTATATCTCTCTAACAAACTACTTTTCAAAAATCACAAGAAGTACTTATTTGAAAGCTGACTGATTAAAGTTATAGCCTTGATTGTAATCCCAAGACCATCGCTTGGGTCAGCGTTATAAATCTTGCTATACTCCTTGGTGAATTCTTTCTTGAACTTTGGATACATCTCGTGGTTCTTATAGGCGTGAGTATACTTCTCGATTGCCTCACCAACAAATTCAAAAATATCACAGTCCTGCTTAATAGCTTTCCACTCATCCTGAGTATAGAACTTGATACACTCATGTGCTGAGACAAACTCGTAGTTCAGGGTTCCTGTTTGACCCATTCTATTTTTCTCCGTCTTAAGAATTCTTTCGCCTGTCTTTGGGTCTGCAATTAAGAAGATTGGAACATCCACATCGAATATTGTCGCTGCAGGTCCTTCTACTTGGTTGTCAGCATTCAGCTGTACAATAAGAATAACAATTCCTTCAGTTGTATCCTTCCAGTCATACAGGTCCTTGATAATGTTCTTATAGTTATCATACTTAAACTTGCCGTTCTCCTTTGATAACAGGTCAGCAGCGTGCTGTAAGGAATCCACAATAACAAGTAAGGGCTTTTCTGTTCGAATGTAAGTCATGAAAGAACTCCATGTTGTGAAGTCATCAACGTCACAAATAAGTTCATCAGCCCCAGTCTTAATTCTTGCAGTCTGACGAGCGACTGAAGACTTACGGCTCTCTAGTGCATAGAATACAGACTTCTCTCCTGGACGCAAGTCACGCTGTAGCTTCTTACAAAGAGTCGTCTTCCCTGCTCCTGAAGTTCCTGCAAGCGCAATCATAGTACCAAGCTCAACGCCACCCTTGTCAGAAATAAATCCGTCAAAAGTATTATCTCCAAACTTAACAGTTTCTCTTTCTATTATTTGGACCTGAGTATATGGTATTGCTTTCATGACTAATTATTATTATTTAACAAACTACTTTTCAAAAATCACAGTAATCCTCTTTTCTTTAATTCTACAATCTCATCTGTTGTTGCCATTCGACTGTCGTCAAAGTATGCATTAACAATTGCATCCTCAGCAAGTATCTCAGCAACAAGTTTCATAGAGACTTCAAATTTCTCGTAGAAGACTTCTTTTGTGACCATCTTCTTAATTGCGTTAAAATCAACCTTACTGGTAATAATCATTTTTTTCTTGGTCATCTTTTTTTTAGTTATCAAGCCTTGGGCGTAGGATTAACTTTTGGTGCAGGCACGGTCCAAGGGTCTCCTCTTCTCGGCTTGGGCTTTTCCTCCCGCTTTGGCTTGGGTTTAACATCTGGCTTTGCAGGTGCAACCTCTGTCATTAATTTCTCCATAACTTATTATACGATTTTTAGAGACTTAAGTTTCAAATGGCCTAAGTCTTTTCCGTCTATGCAGGCCCTGAGGACATCCGTTAGTTCCTGATAGCTCAGCTGTGTTAGCCTGGCAATGACCAGAGGGAGACCTTGTGTATCCACATCTGCAGCCTGAACCAAACTGGTCCAGACAGTGGGCGACATCAGATAGTGCCAAACTTCATTTGAGTAATCATCAGCTGTGGCGTAATAATACCTGAGCTCCTCTTCGTTGTATTCCTGAGGTATGCCGTGGCAGATTAAATAATCCATGGCACCCTTGGTTACCTCGTGTAACAGTACTGGGAAATTAATAGCATGACAATGAACGTTGCACTCTGGTTCACCCTCCTTCTCGAAATCCAATTGATTAAATCCTTGGGTCATCGCTGCACCTGAATCAATTGCCGCCTGCATTTCATCAGGAGACATTTGCCAGATGAGCCATCCAACGGATGTAGTATACTGGTCGTAGAGTGTCATCAACATGGGGTCCAGATTATCTATCTGGTCCTTGATGATGTAGTGAGCTGATTTCCAGATGTGCATCGCTGCACCATGAACCAACCCGTTAAGGATGATTCGCTTCTGGATTTCCTGGTACATCTTTCTCTGCTGTTCTGGCTCAAGGGAGAGAGCGGGATTCGGATTATCATCCTGCTCTTCTGGCTTTACATTTAGGTTCCTTCCTATTTCAGGGAGAATTACCACATGCTCAGGGATGTCGAACAGGGAGCGGATGGCTTGAACTGCAATCTGCTTGAGCTCCTCGATGTGCCTCATCTCCTTATTGAACATCGCCTTATCTATCATGGCCATCTGCTGTTGCAGCCTGACGACAGAATTTGGAGTTGGGAGACCGTACTCACTGGGTAAACGTTTTTCAAATAACTCTAAGCATCTCTTGTATTCTTCTCCTGCGAGCAGCTCTGGCTTGTAGTGATACAGTTCATTACCGTCTAGGGAAAACATCTTTGAATCTATTCGGTTCGTGATGTCATTGTGAGGACGATGCTTCAGGTCCTCTATCATCTTGGAGAACTTTTTCTCCTTGATGGAATTTATTGCTGGCTTCTTTGGTCTTTGCATGCAGCAAAGATAATAAAAAAAGCCGAAATCTTTAATTTTTAGGCGAAATTTTTAATAATGAATTTTTGAACCTCTATAACATCTGCTTCTGGTGCAAACTCAACTAAAGTATCAAAAACTTTTTCTTTAAAATTCTTTAGTTCACGTTCCATCTCTGCAATGAAAGTTCTGAATTCAGCAGCCTTTGTCTTCAGGCGTTCATACTTGCGAATATCATTAATGCTTCCATTGCTCTTGAAGTTCTCAATCATTTGGTTAATGGTATCAAGTCTTCTCTTATAGTCTTCTATCAGTTGTTTCATGACAATTTTTTTGGTGTGTAAATCATTTCTTTTTTATTTGCTGAGTAAGAGGGAGACTTGGTGAATCCCAGTTTCTCATACCACTTAGGGAGACTCTGCAAAGGAATCTTATTTTTCTTTTTTTCTCCCAGTGCAACAACGGGGTGAGTCATCCCCATGAAATTCCCACGAGTGACAATTGAGACCTGAAGTTTAACTGGAATCTGAGTCTCATCAGCAATCTGAGTTACGTATCCCATTAGCTTACTTCCATTGCCTTGTCGTCTTTGGTTATCAGCAACTGCAATACACTCAAGGTACATTGTATCCTCTTGAATCTTCAGCCATAGTTGACCAATGTTTGTCATAATCCAGAATCCATCTTTTCCTGTTGCCATCACATAGGCTCCAGCGTCAGCCCAAGCCTGTAAGTAAGGGTTATCAATCTCAACAATACAGTTGCACATTGACTTCACTTCTGTTTTAAATTCTGGTGTTGTGTTTAACTTATTCATAATACTCTAACAAACTCAATTTCAATAATCACAATTAGTTTTGTCCCCCCACAGGGACTCGAACCCTGGACCAAAGGTTTTAGAGACCTCTACTCTACCAACTGAGCTATGGGGAGAGATTAGAGGGAGAGTGACCTCCCTCATTTTTTTATTTCAACAACTTGGCAATGTCTTCTGCTGAAGCCTTAGCCTTAAGCTTTCGAACAATTGCTTGAAGGGTGGCTACCTTTGCACTTGTTGGGTCAGACAGGGAGAGAGCCTCCTCAAGCACAGCAATGACTGGGCTAACTTTTTTCTCACCTTTTGGCTTGCGACCCTCCTGTGAGGCTTTCTCTGCCAACTTCACTTGCTCCTCTTCATCCTTGGTTGCTCGTTGAATCTCGTTCACCTTTGCAACTGAGAGTTGACCTTCCTCAAGCATCTTCTGAATAGCCTTTGGTGCTTCTGCAGCCTTAATAAGGTTATACTTTTGAGCCTGCGAGTCACCAATTGCAAGTGAGGCAACAATTTCTTTTCTTGTAAGACCAAGTTCAAGCAACTTAGAAATACCCTTAACCATTTCCTTATTGGTTAAGCTGTGTGAGGCATCACCATCAAGAAGCATTGCAGTTATACGCTCTTTCTCATCACTTGAGCCAGCCATAACATTCATGTGTGTAATTTTTGCTCCGTACTTCTCGTTTGCCAGTTTAATGGCAGCGAATCTACGGTGTCCTGCAGTAATTACATATTGTTCAGAGCCACGAACCTTGAATCCAATCCCTGGAACTACTTGACCATTAATTGCAATTGACTGTGCAAGTTCATCAATTCCTGTGAGGTCTTCACGAACATTGAATCCATCTTCAACGACTACGTTGCTCAAGAGCACCTTAATGTAATCATTCTTTGTGTTCTTTTCTACCACTACTTTTTCTTTTGACATATTCTTTTTTTTATTGGTTATGTTTGGACTTCATCCTTTATTCGTGCCTAAGGCACTTATAAAACTCTAACAATTCATTTTTCAAAAATCACAGGGAGACTTTAAATTAAGTTATATTTCTTTACAGCCTCAGAGGGAGTCATTGTTTCCAAGACAACTTTCTTATTATGGTAGACCTTATATCCACCCGCAAGAGTAATTGTAAGTTTCTTATCAACTCTTCCATGAGAACTCGCATAGACAATCTCATGCTCTTGCACAAATTCTCTCAAGCCATCAACCGTAACAGGGCTTTCCTCAACAATTACTTTCCAGTTAACTGTATCAACAATTTTAAGCTCTTCTTGAAGTTTTGTTACTGTTTCAATGCCTCCATAGTTAAAGTTTGTTTTTTGAATACAAATAACTTTATCTCCTTCTTTTGGGGTCTGGTCTGAAATGGTGTATTCTCCAAATTTTCTATTTTTCATATCGTTTTTTATTTATCTTTTGAGTGAATTCTATTCATCTAACAATTCATTTTTCAAAAATCACAAAGGGAGAGTTGCCTCTCCCAATGTTTTTAAATATTAATTCCAATGCTCTTGAGGTATTCTAAATTTATAACCTCATCCCCCTTGGCTTTACACTCGTCATAGCCCTTTTGCACCATGCCAAGAATTTGCTTCTTGTTTGCTTCTCCTGGGTACTTCTTCAGCATCCCATCAATTGTTCCTGCTTTCCAACCAATTATTCTATAGCCCATGACTGTCTTGACGAGAATTCCCTTTTTTTGTTCACGCTTAATTTGTTTCTGAGTTTCCATCTCATCCACAAGAGCGTTAACAATTCCCTCAAGGTCTTCCTTAACCATGCGAGAGCGACCACCGTACTCAACTTCATGCTCAGGGTACTTTGCAATTGCAGCCTCAACTTCCTTAATAATTTCACGGTTGCGCTTTAATTCCTTTGAAGCTTCGTAGGTATCTCCAACCTTATCCACACTTCCAAGTACATCAATGTCCATCATGCCTCCATGGGCATCGTCATAGGCGTGAGCAAACGCCTTACCATTCAGGCAAATGTCTGCGTTAATTCCCATCATTCCATCGTGACCATCAAATGTCTTTAAATTTTTAAGAGTTATGCCAACTTCCCTAGCAATCTCTACTGCTGTTTTTTTACTCATGCTTTGTTTTTTTAAGTTTACACCTATCTAACAAATCATTTTTCAAAAATCACAAGGGAGACTTATCTATAGCTAATTGGGCTGTGTGGGTATAGTGAATTGAAGCAACCTAAATGTCCAAGTTCAACACGAGTATCAATTGAAATTTGAATTAGTTCCTTATCGTACTCCTTCTTGTTATTAATCTTTATGCCCTCAACAACCCAGTCACCATAGTGTGTTGTGACTACAGTAGAAAAAATAATTCCCTTGTTCGAGCTGCGAAATCTCTCAACTGCAAGTTGAACTTCCTCCTCTGTTGGCTTTCCAGCTCCTCTGGACTTTATATTTTCACGAACCTTGAAGTAATTCCCCTCGTAGAACTTTCCACTTTGGTAAAAGAATATCTTTGAGTAGGTGAATGGACCTTCTGTCATAATGTATATAGGGTCTTTCGTCTCAGGGAGACTTGCAATTTTTGAATCTAAGTTATAATTTTCTTGTGTCATCTTTGCTTATGTTTGGTTCACCTCTCTAACAATATCAGTTTCAAAAATCACAAGTTATCGTAAATTTCTGCCTCCTCCTTAATTTCAATTAACTCAAGCTTGACCTCCTTAAGGGAAATACCCTCACCAGTAGAAAAGTATGTCTTATCCTCAATGACTTTCTTAATTTGTTCCTTTGAAAATTCTGTGTTGAATTCAGAGGTGAATGAAACTTCGTGTGTATCCTCATTAACAGTTACATTCTTAATCCAAAGCTTGTTTGCATTAATGGTTCTCCATGCGAATGTTCTCTCATGAATCTTTGTATCTGGGGAGAACTTGAGTTTTACAAAAATCTCCTGAACTTCTATTTCTTCTCTTGACATATATTCGTGTTTTTATTCTCTAACAAATAAGTTTTCAAAAATCACAGAGAGACTTACCAGCACATATAATTACTTCGAATGAGCGCTGTACCATCGTGTAAGTCCTTAACGAACTCAACACAACCACCACCATGAACATACTGTAGCCAGTATTCAACAGCCTGAATTTGTTCAACTTTGCAAATTACACTTACACTCTTATACGGAAGCTTGTCGCCCATCACAGGACAAACCATTGGTATTGGTTTATCATCTGAATTGTTTTGAATTTTTAAAGCCTCTGGAGAGCCTTCCTCATAAGGGAGACCTCTTGCTACCAACATTCCATTGGTAATTCTAGTGAAAGGTCTCTCATGGTTATGGTCTGTTGTTTTTCCGAAAACATCATCCATATAAATTCCTTGGTAATTCTCATCTCTTTCCATATACTTCTAACAAATGAATTTTCAAAAATCACAGGGAGTGTTTACACTTAATTGTTTACTGTAAACAGTCAAAAATATAATAAATTTTGTAATGTCATTTTTTTATACTATTTATTATAAAAATAGAATTATGTCAGAAATAAAAATTTGTAGTAAATGTGGTAAATCAGGGGAGTCATCTGAATTTGTAAAAAATACTAATGTATGTAAACCTTGTAGGAAATTGCATATGCAAAATTATTATAATAAAAATAAAAATATAATTAAAGAGCAACAGTTAAAGTATTATCAAGATAATAAAGAGGATAGGCAAAAATATTATCACGATAACAAGGTAGATAGACAAAAGTATAATGATGAATATTATAAGTCTAATAAAGAAAAAATAAACAAGAGGAAATTGGAATATCAAAAAGATAGATTGAAGAGTGACCCATTATATAAATTATCTTACTCCATCAGAAGAAATGTCAACATATCCATTAAAGGGAGAGGTTATACAAAAAAATCTAAAACTACTGAAATTATTGGATGCTCATTTCAAGAATTCAAAGAGTACATAGAGTCTAAATTTGAATCTTGGATGTCATGGGACAATAAAGGTTTATATAATGGTAATTTTAATTTTGGCTGGGACTTGGACCACATAACACCTCTTTGTTCTGCAAATTCAGAAGAAGAAATATTAAAACTAAATCACTACACAAACTTTCAACCACTCTGTTCGAAAGTGAATAGAGACGTTAAAAAAGGGAGAGGTTAAGCTACCTCTCTTAACTCTTTAATTTCAGCTTTTCTTAAGGCAAAACCACTTTCAAAAGCTTTCTTATTATTCGCCCCACGTCCAGTCATCTTTTTATATTTAAGCCCGACAACAACATTTTTAGGGTCTTCAAATCTTAAGTCACTTTCATCTCCGTTAATAACTTTGTAGCCATTATAAGTCTCAGGTAATTCATCAAATACAGCTGCAACATTAAAACCTCTTGCTAATAACTCACTAACTTTCTCTTCATTATTTTCACTTCTGCTAAAAGTAAGAAAATAGTTTTTTGGTAATTCACGCTCAAATCTCATATAATTTTTTGTATAATCGTAAAAAATTACACTAGGAAATAATTCCATAAGAGACTTTCCATCCATTACTTTAAATTTCTCCCATGACAAGTCACTTGTGCCATTCAAGCGAATACATACTTTCTCCTCCTTGTTCTCAAACTTCTTAACAATTTCTGTAATCTCAGTATACAATTGCATAAGGAAAGCTTTACGGTCTGACAAGAAATAGTTTGTCTTGTTTATTCGAGCATTCTCTACAGAAGTATAAATTCCTCCGAATCCAGACCCGAATAGGCAAGCCTCAGCGCAGCCAGCTGTAGCCTGTGGGCAAATGTTTACACCCTTGGCGTTTTGGTTGAACGGTGACATATAGAGAATGAAAGTCTTCCAACCGTATTTTTCTCCTTTAACAGTCTTCGTGTTGTTGGTGGTAAGTAAATTTTTTGGTTTTCTGTAGCTCATTACCTTTGTTTTTAATTGGTTACAGTACTCTAACAAATGAAATTTCAAAAATCACAACAAGCAAGTCATTCGACTTTCAATGTAGTTGAAGTCTTTTGTAAAGCAATTGAAAGCTAAAGACTCCTTGCTATCAGCCTTGCGAAGTCCTTCTAGGCTAACATCACAGTTAACACCTAAGACAGCTCTCGGTTGCTTTGAAATTGGACAATAAACATATCCAAAGACAACACCAATAATATTCATAGGACTTGTCTTAGCATGAACCAATTCACCTACCTTGAATTCAAATTCATCATTACTTAATTCGTGAAAGCCCTGTTGAACATTGTTACAATATTCTAAGTGGTTTTTTACCGTTTCCTGTGCTACTGTTAATTCCATGTCTTTTTGTGTTTGGTTTCATCTCTAACAAACTAAAAATCAAAAATCACAACAGGATGAATTTGCCTAAAAAACGAAAATTTAGGGCAGGTTCCCTTAGAACGCTCCTTCGCCAGCCTGTTTCAACTGGAGCCTGTATCGCTTTCGCACCTACACCTATCTAACAAACTTATTTTCAAAAATCACAAACAAAAGAGGGCTTCATAGCCCTCTATTGGTTAAAATTTTTCTGGCAGAAAACCCTTTAGGTATTTTTCTGGAATGAAGTTCAGCAATTCATCTATTGCTGTTAAATCTCCATCTGCAACATCTTTTTTAATGACTTCTAGACATTGGTCAATCAACTCTTGTTTATCCTCAATTGGCTCAACAGTACACCATCTGTGGCAAAATAAAGCCTTGCCATCTTCAAGTGAAATATAAACTCTTAGAATTAATTCTTTGGAATAAATGAAGTTCATTTCTGACTTATAGTCAACTCCATTTGTTACGCCTTCTGCGTATGCCTTGAACTTTGTCATGGCTTGTTTAAGGAATTCTGTCTTATTCATTTTCTTGGGGGTTTTATAATTCTCTAACAAAACTTATTTCAAAAATCACAAGCCAATATGTTCAAGAAAATCTCTTATTGTGAATGTGTATTCAAATTTTTCAACTGGAGAAACATCGCCAATGTGGTCAATCATTTGTGAGTCATTTTCTTTTGAAGCTTCAATGAGCAACATAATATACTCAATAGCTTCCTCATCGGTGTCTGTACAAATATAATCATCAGACTTAATTGCAGCTGAGGCAATAGCAAACACTCTATCAATATCTAACTGAGTCATATCACTTGGCAAAGTGTCATTAACAGCCATTAATACTAATACGTGTTTAACGTTTCCTGAAATTCTTCCTAAATTTTTCATTTTATGGGTTTTTAATTGGTTCTCTACTCTAACAACCCCATTTTCAAAAATCACAATTAAATATATTTAGCTACAACAGAGAATTCATCTTTACTAATTTCAGTAATTCCACCGTTCTCACAAATAATCTCTTCATTGAACCAGTAGTGGTCATCTTCCTTTCTTCCGTTTGCGTAGAATTCACTTGTATATTCTTCAAGCCACTCATCAGGGTTCTCATCTGCTTCTAGTTCAACAACTCCCTTGTGAGTATACTCATACTCTCCGTTTGTCTCATCAATTCTCCACACATAGAATCTCTTCCCATCAACAGGCTCATGTCCATTGTGAGCAATGTTCAATCCATTATACAAGGCCACTAAGTATCCAGTACCATTCTCAACATGCTTCTTAAATAACTTGTTTAGTGCTGACTTGGCCTTGTGGTTAAGAAAGTTATTCTTAATTAGAAATTTCATTTGCTGAATAGACTCATCACTTGGGTCATATCCAAGTTTTCTGAACTCTTCCTTAAGGCTTTCGGTTTGCTGAATCAGCATAACCATTTTCTCTTCAATAAAAACTGGTTTCATACTCTGGGGGTTTTGGGTAATACTCTAACAAACTAAATTTCAAAAATCACAATCCAATCTCACTAAGAAGCTCATCAACTGTGAATGAGTATTCAACTTTCTCCCACATCATTACAATGTCATCAGCCATTACGGAGCCGTCAACTTCAGCTTGTGCCTCCAACAGTTTCAATGCACCCTCCATGTCAGCATAAAGGTCTTCGTCATCACAAATAAGGTGTGACAGACGCTCCAGAGCTTCTTCACGCTCATTAGGAATTGAATCAATAATTGTTTGTAGCTTGTCAGCCAGAGAAGAAAACTCTTGGCTTGGGTCACTCATAGACCAGTCTGCAGCAATGTTTGTGCGCAGCATTTCATTGAACTCACGGAGTTCGTTGGCTAAATTTTGCATTTCTTGGGGTTTTTGGGGTTTATCTAACTATCTAACTATCTAACAAATGAGTTTTCAAAAATCACAAATTTATTATACTTAATAAGATTTTGTGGGTGCTACTTAATAGCACCCGAATATATCTTAAAGGAAACTTCTCCTAAATTGTCGTTATATGAACTTACAACTACTTTTTTCTGTGTATTGCTATATGTTAATTCTAATTCTTGGAAAACTCCCATACTTTCTATTCCACCACTTAATTGAATTGTTTTATCACAATCTAAATTCAAAGAATTGCCCGACCAAATCCAATTAAACCATTGGTAACTTTTATCTTTCTCAAATGTAGAACTTAAGTAAATTACAATTATTCCCTCGTCATTACTATCGAATAACTGAACAATCAAATCTTTTCTCGAATCGCCATCAATGTCTTGCTCACATCTTTTGCCCTCTTCGTTGTTTGAATCAGTTAGCTTATAGCCAAGGGGTAAAATGTGTAGGTAATCATTCTCTTGCAATTGTGAACTTGCAATAAAAGAAAAAATTGTTGCAAATAATAAGACAAATTTCATAACTATAATTTAATTGGTTGCTACTCTAACAAATGAGTTTTCAAAAATCACAGAGGTATTAATTTAACTGTGAAATTCTTTTCTCTTCTAATATTTTCATGAGCCTGAGAAATTCCTTCCCTTGTAGTTCATGAAGATAATTCCAACGCTCACTTTGTTCTGGCGTAAAAAAGCCCTGCTCTGCTCTTGCATACTTCAGGGCTGTAAATTCTTCTCTTTCTTCTGGTGTCATCCGAATATGTATTGCTGTGCCTTAACTCTTTGAAATGGTGTCATTCCTGCCCGCATCATCTTGTTCTTCCAATTTTCTAATCCTTGTGCATGACTTACTTCACCATCACAGTAAAAATTCTCAGGAGCATGACTTGGCTCAAGAATTATAATAGCCTGACTTGGTGTTAAGCCCTCTGTGTTAAATCCTCCTGCCTTAAGTTCGCCAAGACACTCTTGTCCGTACTTCTTGTTGTGCTCATCAATTTCTTCTTGCCAATTTCTGTCCATTTGTCCTTGTTTTTTTAATCTAACAAAACAATTTTCAAAAATCACAAAAAAGCCCAATAGCTTATAATCACTAGTGGGCACTTGCAATATCAGCGAACACGTCCTTAACTCATTCATCGAACTGACACTACTTTAAGGCTCTAATAACTTTATCCAAAGTTTTGAATAAGTTGCTTGTTGGCTCAAGAGACTTGAGAATAACTTTTAACTCATTCATCTCAAGTGGGGTTAATGCAGGTTCTTTCACCTTATCCCATGCCTTATAAATTTGGTCTGCCTCTGGTGTTCCAACTCCTGCACAATCCTCAATATAAGAAGTAAGTGCGTTGGCTATAACTCTCTTTGCTAAAATTCTTTTCATGTTTATAAATTTAGAAATCTGTATCAAGTTGAATGTCCTCTTGTCCGTCCTCGTACTCAACCTCGCAAACAAGGAAACCAATTCTGTTTACGTAGTGGAAACCTGCACAATAGAAAAGCGTATCATCATCACCCTCAACAATTGTCCAAACTCTATTGGTGGTCTTTGCAAGGTTAAATACGTAGTCAATGTCTTCTCCAAATGTCTCGTACATACATCCATTAAAGGAAGCATTATCATCAAGGTGGTTAATCTGAGGCTTGAAAATCTCATCGAAATTGTCTTCTGTAACTATCATGGGTCGTGTTTTATAATTCTCTAACAAATGAATTTTCAAAAATCACTCAAATATTTGAGTGATTTTTGAAACTCAAATTTAATTAAAAACTATAATTCAATCTCTGGGTAGACACTCTCTCAATTGTTGTATTTTTAACCCAAAATTTATTGACAAAATAACTCGTATTTTCTTCAATCTTATAAGAAGGTTCAGGCAATAATAAGTTATTATTTGCAAATGTCATTTTTCCGTAATATGTATTTCTATTATAAAAGAATTCTACAGGAGTATCTAATATAAATTCTACACTTGCCCATCCACCACTTTGTAATAAAGCACTTCTCGGAACATTAAATGAAATATTAGCTACTTTCGAGGTGTCTTGACTAATTGGTTCAATTACATAATCAACTTGAACTGTTGAGAGGTCAATAGTTGTGTAAACTGAATTTCCAATCCACAATTTCATTGTACCTTCAAGTACATCTGTTTTTGTCATTGTCACTGTAACAACTAAATTATTGGTTGTCTTTTCTTCACCACCTTGCAATTCTATGCTTTTGGAATTTAAAGGTTGGTTTGGCTTAATAATTTCTTTTTGACAAGAGAATGTCATTGAAGAAATAGTTAAAATAATAAATAAATTTTTCATAATTTTATGTTTTTTTTGTGTAAAAAACCACAACTTTTGTGGTTATAAATCTCTAACAAATCAGTTTTCAAAAATCACAGAGTTCAATTTTTAATTAAGTCAAAGTCAACCTCCACCAAGCTATCTCCAATATAAGTTGGGTTCTCATAGAAGCCTAAGTCCATAGAAATTCCCACTTCTTCAATGAGTCCTAAGTAAACATCAATTGCGTCTTTTTTAAACTCTTGAGGTGTCTTATATCCACCCTCTTGGTATTTATCAACTATGTTAATAATTGTTCCAGTTGCAACGCAGGTAATAATTATTTGCTTTGCCTGAGTATGGTAGGTGAAAATTGTTCCAGTTCCAATTGGGTGAAAGTACCAGTATGTACCAGTTATCGTAAGTAATTGTGACTTTTTCATATTGACAATAAAAATGGTAATAATACAAATGCCATACAAACAATAGCAAAAATAAAAATAGACACAAGGCTCAAGTCCTCCTCAACACCTCCATATTCCAATTTCTTTTTAATATTCATATTGCTTATTTTTATTGCTCTAACAAAGTTTTTTTCAAAAATCACAAAAAAGATTAACCTAAAAGTCTTTAGTTCGAATTATTTTTGTATATTTATAGATATGGAATGTAAGAATTGTAATCAAAAAGAGGCTATAAAATATAGCAAGTACACAACTGGTGAATATTGCTCCAGAGAGTGCGCAAGAGCCTATTCAACTAAAAACAAGAGAAACGAAATCAATGAAAAAATAAGTCAAACCATGACTGGTGGTGGAAATGGAAATGTAGTAAAAGAGTGTCATCTTTGTAAAAAGGAATTTAATGTTGAGTGGAAGCGTAGAGGTCAAAAGTTTTGTTCATTTTCTTGTGCAAGCATTTGGAGAAATACTGAATTAGGGGTTGGTAGGAAAGGTGGGTTGGCTTCTGTTAAAAGTCAATCTGAAAATAGAAGAAGTAAAAATGAAATTTACTTTGCAGAATTATGTGAAAATCACTTTGACAAGGTGTTGATAAATGAACAAATGTTTAATGGGTGGGATGCTGACATTATAATTGAGGATGTTAAAGTAGCTGTACTTTGGAATGGAAAGTGGCACTATGAAAAAATAACTGAAAAACATTCTGTTGAGCAGGTTCAAAATAGAGATAAGATTAAAATGAAGGAAATCAAAGAGTTAGGATACATTCCATATGTAATTAAAGATATGGGGAAGTATAAAAAAGAGTTTGTTGAAAATAAATTTAAAGATTTTCTTGATTATTTGAAACATTTGTATTAAATTTGCGTATAAGAATTGAAAAAGAGTTTTTTTTACTATTTAAAGATATACAGCGGTTTGGTGTAATTGGTAGCACGAAGGGCTCATAACCCTAAGGCCAGGTTCGAGTCCTGACTCCGCATCAAGAAAACAAAAAATTAAAATGAAAAGATTTGTAAACATAGAGGTTAGTGAACGTGAGGAGAGTAAATCTCTTGGCTGTCACTCTGTGTTATAAATATTTCATTTAAAAACACCTTAAGAAGAGGAATAGCCAATTGGTTGTTCCTCTTTTTTTTGTGCCTATACGCTCGGTTAGTCTATCGGTTATGACTCCAGGTTTTCATCCTGGCAAGAGGGGTTCGATTCCCCTACCGAGTACAAAAATGCAATGGTATGCAAATTGGAAAAAGCACCGTGACCTTCAATCACGTCTGTGCGGGTTCGAACCCCGTCCATTGTACAAAATATCGCCCGTTAGTTAAGTGGTATAACGACTGACTTTCTATCAGTAATCAGGGTTTCGACTACCCTACGGGTGACAAAATTAATCATACTTGATTCTTTTGTATTTTTTGTTTATATTTATTAATATACAAAAATTATAAATTTATAAAGTATGATTAAAAATAGATGGAATGAAAGTGAAATAGACTTTTTGATTAAAAATTATCAATTAAAAGGCGGTAAATATGTTTCTGAAAAATTAAACAGAACTATTAATAGTATAAAGCATAAGGCTAAGGAATTAGGTTTAGTAAATTATAATACAAAGCCATGGACGGATGATGAAATTGAGTTTTTAAAACAAAATTATGCAGAAAATGGAAATAAATTTGTTTGTGAGCAACTTGATAGAAGTAGGGGCAGTGTAAGTAAAAAGGCGAAAGAATTAAATTTAACAGTTGATTATAGTCCTACATTTACAAAAGAAGAACTACAAAACGTAGTTAATGAAAGTCATTGCATCAGCAATTTAGTTTCAAATTTAGGTAAAACAAATACTGGAGCTTATCAGAGAATTATAAAAAAATATCTTATATTATATAATATTGATACATCACATTTTGACCCTTATAAAAAAAATAGAGAAAGAATTTTAAAGGGAGAGGTTCAAAAAAGCTTTCCGATAGAGCACTGGCTTCAATATGGAAGTGATATAGGTAGTTCCAAGCTCAAGGAAAAACTATATAACGAGGGCTTAAAAGAAAGAAAATGCGAAAAATGTAATCAAGGTGAAGATTGGATGGGTGATAAAATAAGTATGATTCTTGACCATATTAATGGAGACCCTAAAGATAATAGAATTGAGAATTTGAGAATTCTTTGTCCAAACTGTAATGCAGCACTTCCAACCCACTGTAGAGGATATAAAAAGTAAACGAACCCCGTCAGGAATACAAAAAGCCCCTAAAATTTAAAAATTTAGAGGCTTTCTTAATTTTATAATTGAACAAACTCTATGTCGTCAACGTTAACTCCAAGGTCAATTTTATCTTCTTTACTCACCTCTCCATTCATATGCTCATCGAGAATGTGGTAAATAGAATCTTCACTATTATCTTCGTTGAATGAATCAATTTCAAGCAATTGCTTTGGCTTATTATCAACTATGTCATAAACCAAAATCTTTTTATTACCAGTTGTTTCTTCAAATCCATCAATATCTTGAAGTTCTTTTTCTACTGTGTAGTATAATTTTTTCTTTTCCATTTTTATTTGTTTTTATAATTCTCTAACAAATTAGTTTTCAAAAATCACAGAAGTTTCAGAATCCTTTCAACTCCTTCATTAATAAGGGAGAGCTTAACTTCCAAGGGAGAGCCATTGGTAAACTCAAGGCGAGGCTTTGCGTCTCCAGTATAGACAACTGAAGTAACAGCCTTGGCAATTTCCTCTCTCATCTCAGCAGAGCTTTTCTCGTAGTCTGCCTTAAGCTCCTCAACAACTTCCTTCACATAGGGGTCGAACTGGAACTCAGGGTCACGCCAGTAAACTTCACCCTTAATGAAGTAGCCTATTCCAGTTCCTTCTTCATTGTCGTCTTCTGTCTTGTATCCGTCAAGGTGAATAACTCCATTCTCATCCGCAAAGTCTGTGCGAATTTCTGCAAATTTACTTTCCATTGTGTCGTGTTTTATAAAATTAGAATTATTCTGAAATGCTCTCAATGAAGCGTCTGAATCCTATTGCAATATCTCCGCTATGCCAGTCAACTGGGTCTGCTGTAACCTCAACATCATTTACAATGAATTCAACAATGTCATCGTGGTTGCTCGGCTTATCAATTCCAACTGCTGGGTATATATCTCCCAGCAATTGTGTTTCTACTTCTTTTCTAAGGTTTCTCATGACTATCAAAAATTTGGCTCCTCAACTGTTAACTCATAGGTTTCCCAATTGTAGCTTACCTTGTACCCTTGGCACTCCTTGTAGAGCTTATCCTCATACTTAACGTTTGACTTGCTGAAGTCAGTTACATTTGCAGGACGAATGTCTTCAATTGGTGTCATCCCGCAAAGGTCAAGACGAACTTCATCGGGTGTAATAACTCCAAGAACAACAGCAAGTTCCTCCTTGCCTGTTAGCTTGTAATTTTCATCACGTTGTTTAACAGCTACGACTTGTCCAAGAACGTATGGGTTATTCTCAGACGTTCCTCCACCAAAGTATTCGTCATACTTGAATGGGGTGTAATTTGTTGTGTCTACAATTATTTTCATGGTGTCTTTATTTAGTTATCTAACAAATCAATTTTCAAAAATCACAAAGGGGCAATGAAGCCCCTTCTGTTAAATCTTCCAGAACATAATTGTTCCTGGGTCGTTCCACTCTGCAAACCAACCATGCTCTTCAAGCAAGTTGTAAATTTCTTTGTGAACTCCAATAATGTATCGTTTCTCTTGAAAGTCCTCAGCGTAGTACTCGAATAGTGGGAAACCATCCTTTGCAGGCAAGCCATCCTCACCGCTTGACCAAATGCCGCCATCATATCCAGCTCTGAATTCTTCAGTAGGCTTCATGAACATCTTAGGGTACTTCTCTCGAAGAATGTTCATTAGTTCGTCTCTTTCTGTTGCCATGCCTTCATTTGTTTTAGTTCAATTATCTAACAACTAGGTTTTCAAAAATCACAAAGGAGAATATATACTATTAAATTCATCCTCATCTATTTCATCAACAATGTCAACATAACGCCCATCCCCTTCGTCTGTGAATAATTTATTTTTCTCTGCAAATTCAATTACATCTTCCTCTTGAACATCTGTATCCACAGGCACCTCTATTTTAACACCTAAAGAATAACCATTATTTCTTTCAAAGAAAACATGAACATCAAAATATTTTGTTTCAATTTCCATTTTTTTATTATTAGTTTACTTATCTAACAACTAGGTTTTCAAAAATCACAAACCAACTTCCTCGACTGACTCGTTCATCTCACAAGGGAATAACTCTTGAATCTTTTTCATCAGGGAGAGCGTCTCTTTGCTTGACTGCTCTTCTCCGCAATGCTGTGTGAACTCAATATGGTTTTTAATGAAATACTTAAGCTCTGAGCTTTCGTTCTCTGTGCAATCAATTCCGCTTTCTTTTCGGGAAACAATCTGAGCTACCAAGTCATTGTTGAATAACTCTTGGTTCATTCCTGCGAATCCCCAAATCCAATTTTCCTTTGCTCCGTCAAGGGTCATATAGCCCTCGTCTGAAAGTTGCTTAATAGCTTCATGAACAGCCTTCTTGGTGAACATGCTGTGCCATTGCTTACCATTCTTAACAACTTCTAAGTCTGCAACTGGGACAATCCCGTTATAGTGCTTGTGAAAGAACATTTCTCGAATTGCGTTGCACGCTACTTGTATTTTTGTTGGCTCGCTCATGGTTGTGTTAATTTGGTTGTGTACTTTCAATTGCAAGTAGGCAAATATCTGCAGCTTTCTCAGGAGTCATATCAGGTACGTTCCCAATGTGTGTATTGTACTTCCCTGAGTATGGGTTGCAATTGAACTTTACTTTGGCTTCTTTCACATTGTCGAAGCATGCAAACATGGTATAGCAATGTTGAACATCTGTTCTAACGTGAATGTCAATGTTTCCGACAATTGTATCCAAGTGAAATGACTTGCGACTTTCTGTTGTTTCAAACTCCTTTGCTCCAAGCTGAATTAAACCTGCAGTAAGTGTATCAACGAATCTTTGACTTTTGTTTCTCTTTCCCATGCTACTCTAACAAATGAATTTTCAAAAATCACAGACTATCCAGCTATGTCATCAATGTAATCTCTAACATATTGTTGGTCTTCGCTTGACAATTCTTTTAAATTATCTTGGAATTGTGTCTTTAATTCAAGACACTTATCTTCCCCTGCTTGCGTGTGTTTTCTATTTTCCTCTTCAGCATCAAGCCAAAGTTGAATCACTTGTTCTTTTTTCATAGCTTTAAAGTTTGTTTATCTAACAAATGAATTTTCAAAAATCACAAAAGGAGCTTAAAGCTCCTCTTTTTTATTCTGGTCATACATGAATGCAATCAGTGTGTCCAAGTCCCAATCGGTAATATCAATTTCTTCTTTTCCGAATCCATTAAGGTAGCCAATGCTTCCCTTTGGGTATTCCTCAACTCTCTTGTGAGTTGTTACAACGAGTCTCATCAAGTAAGCTCCACTTTTTTCATCTCTGTGTCCTTGTGGTCTGAATTGAATTGAGAGCAACGGCTTGAGGCTATCTGGCTCATTATTCCTGTATGCCTCAAAGTCTTCCTTTGTCTTCCAAAACCAAAGACTTGTTTCAGCTGTAAGTCCAAATGGACCCATTGTCTGAAAGCTGTAAAACCCTTCCTTCTGAAGAATAGCCTTTGCAATAGGAACTAAGAGGTTGTTAATCCAACTGCTCTTATCTTTCAAGCGTCTTAGCGACTTCTCCGCACGCTCAATTTTCTTTTTCTTATCTGCAATCTTAATCTCAATTGCATCAAGGTTATTTAAGAGTTCTTTTACCATTTGTTCTGTTTTTTATTGCTCTAACAAATCAGTTTTCAAAAATCACAAGTACTCAGCAAACTTATGTTCAAGGAAAGCACAAACATCCATTTCAGGGAGAGTCACATAGTATTCGTCAATCTCACTTTCAAGTTCATTGAATCTTTCTCCAAGGTCACACTTGTGACTTAACTCAACGTATTCCTTAACAAGTGGAATAATAAGTTCTTCAATTTGAAGTTTACGCTCTTTCTTCATTGCAGGAGACATCCAAATCTCACTACCTTCTTGAAACGCTTCCGTGAAGCCAACGCTTGCGAAGTAGTTGTCAGACACAAGTTCAAGAATATTTTCTTCCTCGTTCTTGCGGTACATAATTGTATTTCCGTTGTCATCGCCCTCGCTAAAATTAGCGAAGAATACGAATGTGTCAGTCTCCATTACTCTTGGGTAACGTCCGTTCCAATTGGTAATTGACTTTTGTCCGAATGGTATTTTTTGCTTGCTCATGACTATCTTTTTGAGGAATTTATTTCTCTAACAAATTAGTTTTCAAAAATCACAAAGAGAGAACTCCAGTAACAAAGCGGTCTTCATCAAACTTAAATTTTACATCTCGCTTAATTTCATTTTTGTTTGTTAACAAAATATTTCCTCTAAAAACTAATCCCTCATCAATTCGAGAAATCATTGTTTGACCTTCATCGAACATAAGAATTCCAAGAGGGTCATTTAATTTCATGAAATTTTTCTTGAAATATTCAGAAACGTAGCTATCTGTCTGAGGACAATAAATAATACATTTCTTATCTGAGTGAGCATTAATAATTTTAATTGCCTCTGCTCTTGTTTTTCCAGTTGAATATCCGCATTGCATATTTCCAACAAAAACTCCTATGCTGTATGTTCTTTTCATGTCTCTTTTTTAGCTCTAACAAATTAGTTTTCAAAAATCACAAGCGACTGTCGTGAAACTGCTTAGTTATCAAAGAAGACAAAACTTCTTGAATAATTCCAATTCCAAAACTTTCAGTTGTCTCCTGAAGAGTCATCAAGTTAATTTGCTCATCGAAAGGGAGAGTTTTATTTGCTTTTTTGCCTATATCCTTTGCTTGTGAGTGCATATCACTTAGCCAATCTCCAAATTTTCTCCCAAGCAATTCTGTGTTAAGAATCGTCTGACGAGCCTTTGCCTGAAGTTCCTTGTTAACGTTGTGTCGAATAACCCAGCAGGCATCGCCAAACTCTAAGGCTTCTCGACTTCCAGCACCAAGCATCTTTGCGGTGTTCTTAAATTTGTTTGTAATATCTTCCATATCTATCTAACAATTAAGTTTTCAAAAATCACAAGGGAGAGTCTTACTCTCCCAATTTTTATCAGTCAACATCGTAGCCAATGAAGTTTTCATCGTTAATCAATAAATAGTAGTACCCGTTTCCACATCCCTTGTACTCAAGAGAAAGGAATCCAACAATTCCATCACCTCTTTGTTCAACACTAATTCTCATTTCATATCCCGCAAATGGCACATTTGAAATAATTGTTCCAACTGCTTTCTGAGTTGCAATTGCCTCTCTAAGAATTTGAATTGCTCCTAAATATTTTTTTGCAATTCTGTTTAGTGAAATAACTTTCCCATCAATCTTATTTCCAGTGGTAATTCCCAAATTAAATAAAATTCCGTATTCATTTTCTTTTTTGTAGGTTCTAAATTCCTCAAAGGTTGGTAAACGTTTACAATCCTCAATCCAGTCGTTTGAAAATGTTGCCTGCTCCGCCAATTTCTTGTACTTTGCAATCTTATTGTACTCAGTCTTTAATTTTTGTTCTTCGGTCTTATCTGTCTTAAATTGAAATTTCTTGTAGCTATCAAAATCAGTTTGACCTATAATATATCCACGTATTCCACTTCTTGGTTTATATCGACACAAATTCCCGCTTCCTGAAATGAAAAATCTATGTTTCATTCCATATATTGTAATTGCAGAAACAATTTTATTTTCTAATACTAAATTGTGTAATTCAATAAAACTTTTTGGTTGCATATCTTGTTTTTTATTAGTTCTATTAGTCTAACAAATTAGTTTTCAAAAATCACAATAGGGAGAACTCAGCAAATAACTCACCTATCTTTCCTTCAATGTTTTTCTTGCTGAACGCAAGGGAGAAGCTGAAACTTTGCTCCTCACATCCATTCTCCTGCATGAATTCTAAATTTAGAAGGTCATCACCACCCACTATTCTAATTCTCTTTGCAGCACACTTAATAATCGGGCTGTTAAGTTCCTGGTATGGCTGGTATAAAGGGAGGGAGACTGCATAAAATACAATCCCCCTGCTAAATTTATTCTTTTGCATTTCTTTTAGTCAATTTCAGCATCAACAGACTCTCTCGCATAGTCAAGAAGTCCTGACTCCTCATGGTCACTTCCGAAGAATCCACCACAACTACCATCATCTATTCCATCAATATCGAATCTGTAAACATCACCAGTTAAGTATTGGTCGTATGTTTCAACATCACTTACCATGAAGTCTGTAAGAATTTCTTCTCTTGTCTTTCCCTTATACTTTTCGTCTAAGCCATTTGACAAATCTTTTGCCCACTTCTTTGTCCATCCCATTTCCTTGCACTTCTTCTCGTTCACGAAAATGAATCCAACTTGTCCTGAATCCCATCTACAACTAAATCCAGTTGTATTCATTGTAATTCCGCTATGGTCATACAAATATAAGGGCAAAATTGCAAGTGGTTTATGCTTCTTAATAATTGCTTGCTTCAACTCATCCCATGAACTGTAATTTTCTTGCTTGAAGTCATGTTTGTCACCTAAGTCATACCCTCCATGAAAGCATATCATTACAGTTCCATTATCCAACTCTGTTCTTGGGTTCATTGGCAATTCATCTTGTGAAATTTTAATTTCAAATCCTTTGTAATTTACTGTTTCACTCATATCCTTAATTGTTTTGGTTCACGTCTCTAACAAACTCAATTTCAAAAATCACAAATAAAAACTCCCATACTCACGAATGAAGTATCTATAAATTCCGAACACAGAAAACGCCTTAGCATATTGCATACATTGACATCTATATCCTTCTGGAGTTTTAATTACATTATCACTTTGTAACCACCCAATAAATGCTTCTCTTAAGTCTTCCATAATGCTCTTTTTGATTGGTTGTATCAATCTAACAAAATAAGTTTCAAAAATCACAAGGCAAAGAAGACTCCACGTTACTACCATCTATCAGCACGTAGCCAACTTCGATGTGTCGTTCCTTGTCTATTTTTACCGCTAACTCCTTGCGATTTATAATACTCTAACAAATCAGTTTCCAAAAATCACAAGCCAATTCGCAATTCGCAAATCACGAATTGAAAAATAAATTTGCCGAAAAAACGAAAATTTAGGGAAGGTTGGAGTCTACCCTCCGCAACAAAAAGTTTGTTGAGCCTATCTCGGACTTACCCACCGACACACCTCTAACAAACTTGTTTTTAAAAATCACAAGTGGGTCATTTGCCCGCAATTTAGGCACTCACAATATGGCTTTCCACCCTGAGAAACTGCAACGCTCTCCTCTGGGAGCAACATCCACTTGTTCTCTCCGCACTCAGGACACTTTGCCTCATCGCTTCCCATTCGCTCTGCCATTGTGAGTTGACCTTTTCCCTTAAGGTGTGGGTACACATGGTCAAGAACATTACCCTTAACTTCAACGAGTACTGCTTGGTAAAATTTTGGTTTTGACATACTTTAACGTGTTGGTTCAAGTCTCTAACAATTCAGTTTTCAAAAATCACAGAAACAAAAAAGTGGCCATTGCTAAAACCCCTTAAAGCAATGGCCACCGAATGGCCAACGCATGTTGTTCGGCCCGAAGTGTTTTTCTATATCTCTAACAAATGCTTTTTCAAAAATCACAACTCTTATGCTCCAACTTCTTCAAGGTATTCAGAAACATACTCCTTGTCTTGACTTGAGAGTTTTTGAAATTCTTCTGAAAACTTTGTCTTCAACTCAAGGCACTTGTCATCACCCTCTGGTGTATGCTTTCTGTTTTCTTCCTCAGCCTCAAGCCAAAGTTGTATTAATCTTTTTTTGTTCATTTTATTTGTTCTTGTTGGTTCACTTCTCTAACAAATCAATTTCCAAAAATCACAAAACCCAGATTTTAGGTCTGGGTTTTGTTTAATTATTCACTTAAATTTTCTAAGTAAACTGTTTTTGGAATTTCTCCTCCATCTTCGTCTTGGTCTTCATCAGCCATCCAAAGGTTATTTAACTCGCTGTATGTACCATCACTACCATTTTGTTCTCCAACGTAGACTATAGCGTCCTTAAATTCTTCAGGTAAACTCTGAAGCTTTTTAATTAATTCAGAGACGGTAACTCTTGAATTAATTACATAATCTAATTTTTCTTTTGGCATATTTTTTATTTATTGATTTACTTATCTAACAAATCAATTTCCAAAAATCACAAAAGCTCACCCTAAGTGGAGTGAGCTCTTAATATTTTTAACTTCTCAGTCTTCACATCTTTGCATTGTCTTGAAGTTGTCTGTGTCGTAATCCTCAAGCAAGTTAAGAATATCGTCAATCACTTCCTCTGTTAAGTCCTCGTATGGAATTGTGTCATCTGCAATTTCAGTCTCATTGTTGTACGTTACAATGTTAACATCATTTTGATAGAATCCCTCGACAAGAGTTGAGACGTTCATTCGGTTTGTTCCACTTGACGAAATGCAAGGTGAGGAATCAGCCTCAAGCTCCGCAGTTGTTGTTGAACCCCACTCTCGAATAATCTCTTTAATTCTCGAAATCTTCTGCGTCTTCGTGTCTGCAATAGTTTGAACGCCTATCTCGAATGAGTGAGGCTCTGCAGTTAAATCTCGAAACTCATTCCCGAAGACATCTGCAAATAAATCAATGACAACACTCATTTGGCTATCACTTAACTTGCTCATATCAATAGTTAATTTTTTCATTTTCTCTGTATTGGTTCAACATTCTAACAAATCAGTTTTCAAAAATCACACGAACTCATATCCGTTATCAAACTTCTCTTGCAAATTACTGACAACCTCTTCAACTGTCTTGCCACTTACATAAATCTTATTGAACTCAATACTATCATATAAGTGCTTTCTGAACTCACGAACAAGTGCTCTCCTTGAAATAAGAATGTAAAAGAACTCCTTGCCGACTTCACCCTCGTACATGTGTGCAATGAAAATTGAGTATGGACTTAAAAGCTTAAACTCCTTTTTGTTCTCATCTCTGAAAGTTCTTGGAGAGACTTCCATTATCGCATAATTATCCTTATCTCCAAATTTAAAGTCTTTAAATTGTGGCATATTAATAATTTGCTGTCTAACTTGCTGTACGTTCATGGCTCTTATTTTTGACTCTCTTTGAGTGGTTTATACCTCTCTAACAAATTAAACTTCAAAAATCACATGACCAAAAAAGTTTTTATCAAAGTTGTTGTTCTCTGTACACTTGAAAAGTGCCTTAATAAACTTTTTTAACTTAACCTTATGGCTGTCTGTAATAGTTTCAGTATCAGTATATTCTCCTTCATAATAAAGTTCTTTGAGTACATTGAACTCCTTAACTTTTTTTGAGTCTTTGTCACAAATAAGTGTTAAAACAATGTTGTGAGTTTCTTTTGGAGAATCCTTCACGTTTTCTTTTAGGTAAAATTCCCCATATAGCTCATTAGTCTCTTTCTCAAATTCCACAAAGTAAAGTCTCATATATCAATTTTATTATCTAACAAACTTGTTTTCAAAAATCACAAGACAATCTTAACCAAGTCAACAACTTGCTTGTCATAAAGCTGTGGCTCTCCATCTGTGTACTCATATCCTTGAAAAATGTATGAAGCCCAATCTTTTTTGTTTGTGAACTCAGAGCGGTTCTCGTAGTCATAGTGAAAGTCAATTAGTCTACCATCAAGAAGTTGAATTGTCTTCCACTCATCTGCATCCTTGAAGTAAAATTTTTGAGTACACTGAATTTTAGAATTCTTTGTCTTTTGGAATGTTTCCCAATCTCCACAATCTCCACCGCCAATTGGAATCAAAATACCTCTACTTGAATCAAATTCCATTGGAATTCTTGAATCTTTGTTAATTGAGTATTTAATTTCAACTATTCTTAATCCAATGTTTACGGTTGCTTTCATTTAATTTCCTTTTGGGGTTCAACTATCTAACAAAAGAACTTTCAAAAATCACAAAAGCCCAAAAGAAAAATTCCTCTGGGCTCTTGCGTAACTAAATAAATAACAAAACAATATGTAATAAACATTTGTTGATTAATAATAAGAAACTATATTTAAAAAATCAAATATATTATTAATGAAGGTTGTAAATTTATATTTTTTATTATATTTATTTATATACAACACTCATATTATGATAGAAAAATTAAAGGAATTAGTAAATAAAGGATATAGTAATAGTCAAATATCAAAGGAACTAAATATATCAATATCAACAGTTGATAGAAAGAAGAGAGAAAATAATTTATTAAAATTTACAAGAGGTAGTAATAAAGAAAGAATAATGACAGAAGAGGAAGAGAATGAAATTATTAAATTATTTTATGAAAATAAAAACTGCTCAGAAATTTCAAAAAAATTAAAAAAAGATAGAAGGACTATTTCTAAGTTTATAAACAATCAAGGATTATCTTTTATTAAAGACAACGCAAATATAGAAATTAACTGTGAGGGTTGTGAAAAACCCACATCGTCCAGAAGAAAATTATGTGAGACCTGTAGAACTACTATTAGGAGATACAAAATAAAAAAGGAGATGATTGAATACAAAGGGGGTTGTTGTGTTAAATGTGGAGATAAAGATTTGCACATAAACTGTTATGATTTTCATCATCTTGACCCAAATGAAAAAGATTTCAATTTAAGCGCTTTAAATTCAGCGAGATTTAATAAAGAAAAGGTGAAGAGTGAATTGGATAAGTGCATATTGGTATGTTCAAATTGTCATAGACAAATACATGCTAAAGTGAATGAAAAACTTTTATTGTTTATTGATAAAAGTAAAAGTTTTTTGTAGTGGAGGGGGACGGACTCGAACACGCCAACACGCAGGATTTCAAACTGCTGCTCTACCATTGAGCTACCCCTCCAAAAGTGAGCTACCTCTCCGTATAAATCAAATATAGTAATCCAGTTTCAAAATATCAAGTGCAGGAGCAAAAAAAAGTCCCAGGAAACACGACTAACCTGGGACGATTTTTGAACACATTCAGGAAACACGACTAACCTGGCTATGTGGTGCCCTGAAAACACGACTCTGAGAGCAGGGCAAAATATCTTCGAGCCTCCTGGTTCCTGCCTCCTGTTACCAGGAGCTCTACCAGTTATTCCTGGTTACCGTCCCTGGTGCCTGTCTCCAGGAGCTAAGTCCCTGGTCGTACAGTTCAGGGCTTTCAGGATAATCACCAGGCGTTCCTGGCTCCAGTGCTCTTTACAGTCATCTAACAAACCAATTTTCAAAAATCACAACAAGCGAAAACCCCCAGTTGACAAGCTGGGGGTCTCTTGGACAAAACAACGGGCAACCAACCCACCCATCAGGAGACTTTAGCCCTGTAGGCATCGACAATTAATCTTTTTTTTCAGCTATACTCTTAATAGCGTCAATGTATTCCTTCTGCAAAATTTCAGCACCAGCCTCATCTACAGCCTTAAGTTTCGTTATAAGGTCGTTAACACCACATCCCTTAACAGCAATTGTTTTGCTCTTAATCCCTTTAATTTTGGTCTTAATCGCTTTCTCTAGGTCATTTGCGTAACTCATTCTTATAAAAATTTAATCATATCAATGTGAAAATTCTCTAGGTTCTCTCTTCCCCACTTAATAGCTTCGCTATATTCAGTGAAGTACTTTGTGTCTTTTTGAAAATCCTTATCCTTGTTAAGGAACTCTATGTAAATTTGTTCTTTCATATCTCTCTAACAAATAAGTTTTCAAAAATCACAAGGGAGACTTAGCTTTCTTGAATTTCAATATTTAAAACTCCGTCTTCCTGAATGTCCTTTGGCAATTCAATCTCTGTGTTATACACATTTGAAATTTGAAGCGCACGCCCAATCTCAATCAGTCGAACTGCAAGTTGGTCAACTGTGCCGTTTCCTGAAATGTTTATGCTTAAATTCTTTGCCATATTTTCTCTGTTATTTGGTTTATATATCTCTAACAAAACTTTTTTCAAAAATCAC
>JACCDZ010284334.1_pt1 | contig 42294 bp, 41 predicted proteins | sample 7449551 | NCBI WGS metagenome assembly JACCDZ01 (sample SAMN15323452, study PRJNA562643) | freshwater metagenome | isolation source: river surface water | place: USA:Blue River Watershed | collected 2017-08-18
ACGTCCCGAAACGCTTGCGGCCGTCCTCCCCGTGCTTGGGCTTGCGCGACTTGCTGGCTACGAAGAGGAAGGCTTCGAACGCAAACTTGTGGGTGCAACCGAGCACGTTGCGTATGTGGCCGTAAAGACGCTTGCGAAAGGTGGTGAGAAAGAGGTTGCTCGCGTTGGTCTTCATCATCTGAGACATGGGCTGGAAGAACCGGCTCATGCCGGACTGGGGGACGTGCCGGAGTCCCGACACTTGGCGCTTCCAAGAGAAGAAGAGGGCCGCAGACTTGTCCAGCTCGGCGTCGTCGTCCACGGGCACCCGCTCTCCCCTAGAATCCACGCATACGGCGTTGCAGCACCGATAGTAGAAGGACTGATCCAGCTTGTTGAGGGGGAAAGAGTCTTGGAGGGACCGTAGAACGTGCGTGTTGGCCAGCTCCTGGGCCTCGAACATCACTTGGTTGCAGTTATCGATGAAGCCGTACAGGGGGAGCGCAAGAGCCGGTTGCTTGCAAAACGAACGCCACGCCATCTTCACGACATGGAATTCGAAGTTCTTGTTCTCCTTCAGGCGTGCCGCTACGTCTGGGCGCGCGCGTTTGGCGGCCTTCGCCTTGGGAGGCGCGGGTGGCGATTCCGGGGGGGCTCTCGAACCACCTGCTGCATCTCCTCTCCTCTCCTCTGCATCGTGCGGCCACACCAGCGCCCTGGTTTCACGGCTCCCTCTTCCGGAGCATCTGCGTTGGATGTCTTGGAACTCTTGACGACTTACTGCCCCGTGCTGGGCGCATTGCAGCAAGAGCTGCGTAGTAGACAACTTCGTAACCGCGATGCGGTTGTTCCGGGCCTTGAGACGCCGCTTGAGCGAGAGCCAGTCCACCGCCCCCGGCATTCTTCGACCGCTCCGCCCGCATCACGTGGTATTCGGCCAACAGTGGCGGAAGAAGCCTGCAAACGATAACGAGTTCAGCTTATCGATGATGGCGCTCTTCAAAGACGACTCTGTTCTAGGTCGTACCTTCCTCACGTAGTGTCGGATGACGTTAAAACACAGTTCCGTGGGGTTGAGTTGCGGGCTGTATGGAGGGAGGTACTTGAGCGTCAGGTCTTGTTGCTTGGATGTCTCTTCAATAGTTGGCAGGTTTTGGGAAGATAGCGATGCCTTGGCGTGGTGGATGCTCGCGTTGTCGAGAACGACCGTCTGTCCCCTCGGGACCTCCAGCAAGAAATCTCTGAACTCCTTGGATCGGACCCCTCCCTTCAATAAGGAGAACTTGGGAGGGTGGCTGGCCGACACGCACAACAGCAACGACAAACGTTGCCCTCTTGAGCCCGGACGTTGTATGACGGCCCGTTGTCCCTTCTTCGCATAGCCGTGTGTTGGGCATAAGTTCAGGGTGAAGCTGGCTTCGTCCAGTGCCGACCATCGTGTTTGGGACTCTGGCACAGGCTGTCTACAAACCGGCGAACCGCTTCCGGGCGTTGCTCGTTGTATGCGGACGTTCCCTTCTTTCGAGTGACTCCGTTTTTCTTCAGCAACCGGCAAATCGTGGAGCGGCTCGCGTTTAGCCCTATCCCACTACAGAAGGACACCATATCTTCCAGTGATGCACAGGGGTTGTTGCATGCGTACGAGCACAACTCGCGCACTTGTGCATCGCTGGCTTTCACAGGGCGTCCGAGGCGCATTCTTTCATACCCGGACATGTACCAACGCCACACCGTTTGCCTTGCCACACCCAACCACTTCGATATTTGATTTACAGTTGCCAAGCCGCCTTCCAGCATCCGCTGACAAATGCTCAACACATCCTTGGATTTCATCGTCCCCTCTCTAAGTTTCAGAAACATAGGTTGCAAACTTTTGAAATCCGTTATACAACTCACGAACACGACATGTCAATCGTGCAACTTCGTCGCAGCTTCAAGCACCAAGAACATCGGCCTCGTCACGAACAAACTCCAAAAGCTCAGCCATTAATACACCAACGACAGGCACGTCCGTGACAATACCAACGTGAGCACGAACAGTCGCAATTGCATCTGTGAGAGACCCATCGTGATCGTCATCGGTCGGATAGAGAGCCCACTGTTCGCCGACCCAGTTGTTTGCATGAAGAGCGGTCATGATCGAGTACTTGTCCGCGGTTGTGTTGGGCCAACGCTCATCGCCAATCCTACGTCAACGACGGTGCACAAGGTGTCAATACTGGGGACATGCCACAAGGCAAGTGTACGTAGGTTTTTTGCAGCACGTACCGTTCGCGGATCACTCGCAAAGCCTTGTCCACCAAGGCTTTCTCCTTGTTCTCTCGAATGCGCGCCTCTTTCAGCTCGTTGAGATCTTCGCGCAGCTTCACGATCTCCTCCTTCAGCTTTGCATTCTCCTCCTTCAGCTTTACATTCTCCTCCTTCAGCTTCGCGTTCTCCTCCTTCAGCTTCGCGTTCTCCTCCTTCAGCTTCGCGTTCTCCTCCCTCAGCTTAGCAACCTCCTCCTCCATAGACGCAGGGTTAGTGTTCATCATGGCTTCGGTAGGAGCGATATCGGACATGACGCACCACGTTTGTGCTTTCTGGGTCGAAATGCTTATGACGGTCAAAAAGGAAAATTCCGATCGTGTGCTGGCCTTTTATACCGCTGGCGATGTGGTTGTATGGACGAAACCTGTGTTGGATGCCACAATGAAAGTCCACCCAATTGTGCAACTTCATCGCAGCTTCGGTCTACTGAACCTTTGCATTTTGCAATAATACACAATTGCTACCGTATACACACAAGAAGGCACCATGGGATCTGTCCGACATCAATTGCATCAGATTTCTCTTCGATTGGCAGCCATTGGGGACGATGTGGCCGAGCTGAAAACCGATGTGGCCGAGCTGAAAACCGATGTGGCCGAGCTGAAAGGGAACGTGTCGACGCTGCTAAAGCACAAACAAAAAATGGAACATGTGGAGAAGCGCGAAAGTGCAATATCGGAGACCGAGTTAAACAACGCCATACGCGAGCACCTGCAAAGGGTGTACCCCGGCTATGCCGTTCGCGATCTCGGCGACACTTTCAAGAGCATCAAGCACCATTGGACGGGAAAACGTCTGACCGAATTCGATGGAATTTTCGAGCTGTCGCAGCGCGTGCACGAAACGCACGACAAACGCTTCATCATCGTAGAGGCCAAGCGCTACGTCGATTGCGAAAAGGTAGAAAAGAAACTGGCTCAACTTAAGATTTTACAAAAGATGATTCGCGTCAGCAAATGCCGCCAACTGCTGTCCACGACACCGGCGTTTCGCAAAACTGCGACGGCTCTGAAACTGAGAGAGTACAGCCCAGACGTCATGCTGTTCATCGGGGCCGAGATGTGGGAATGCGGCGCATACGAAAAGGCACTCGCCGGTGGGGCAAAGACCGCGAAACCTTCGGGCAAACGTTTCGTCGTCGTCGACGACATGCAAGTCGCATCTCAACAATTGTACGCGTCCACCGGGGGGAGAACCGTCAGTCCCACTCGTGTTGCACGTACGCCATAAAGAGATCCGCACAGTCATGCGGGTCCTACTCGCTGCTTGCGGACGATGCCAACTTTTTCGCCTCCACGACGAACGGATATGCCTCCAAGACGCTCTTCTCCAAAATGTGCGTCGTGCTCTGGACCTTGTCTCCCAGCCCGAACACCATTTCCACGCCGTGCTCTTTGCACACGTCGGTCTCGGGGACGTTTCCCGTGGTGGTGCGGTCTCCGCCGTTCAAGAAGTGCGTGGGCTTCTCACCGCCGCCAAAGCCGGTATTATTATTGTTCTCGCACAGGTACCTCATGGTCGCGCAGACCGTGCGATCGGCGTCGATGCTCAGGACCGCCTGGTCGACGTACTTGCTGGACCCCACCAGGGACAGGCGGTCCTCCTGCGGCACGAAGCTGTAGCCTTTCTTGAGCACCGCCTGCCTGTCGGAGTTCACGATGGCGATCAGGTACCCATCCTCTCCCACGTACTCGCGGGCGAGGCGCAGGTAGTCCACATGGCCGCGGTGCATGCACGTGAAGTACCCGGACACGACCCCTACCTTGCGTGGAAGCTGCCGCGCGTCTTCGGCGATTTCTTGCTGCTGCATGGTTTGTTTACCATAGCCGCACTTATTATGCGGAATCAAATGGCAGCCAACAACAAAGCGACCACCCATGTTGTTCTGGATACTGCGCGGTTCCATGCGTGCGACCACCTCGGCCGCGGGATACGCGGGCAAGGCCGCCGTAGCGGGCGTTCTCGCCGCCATCGTGGCTTCCACGATGTACACGTCTTCCGGGTTCGTCCACGTGCGGTCCGCGGTGGACGGCAGGACTTACCGGGTCCTCAAGAAACCAGACAGCCAGCAGGCGTCCGACGCGCTCGCCCGGCTGTGCAACTCCCTGGGACAGCTCTGCATCCACATGCTGGCCAAGTACCCGCGCAGCCGCGGGGCCATGCGCCTGTACGACCGCTTCAACCCCGCCTCCGTGAGCGAGGGGGCTTACGACACCCAGCACACCAGCTTCTCGATCAACAAGGGCGAGAAGATCGTGTTTTGCATCCGGCATTCGGACGGGTCGCTGGTGGACCCCAACACGCTGATGTACGTCGCGATCCACGAGCTGGCGCACGTCATGACCAGGGAGGTCGGGCACGGCAAGGCGTTCTGGAGGAACATGCAGTGGCTGGTGCGGGAGGCGGCAGACAGGGGCCTGTACCGCGTGGTGGACTACACGGGGAGCCCGGCCAGGTACTGCGGCATAAAGATAAACTCGTCGGTCGCATAATGTTGCCCTAGAGAAAACCGCGCGGCGTCGTCATCATGGAGAACAGCGGCACCAGCAGCACGGAATGCGATCGGGACGACAACAGCCTCGGCCGCGACCCCTGCGCCTTGGAGGACGCGGACCGCCGCAACCGGGCCGTGTTCGAGTACATGTCCTTCGTGGCTCCCTCCTCCGCCCCTCCTCCGGCCTCCGGCTCGGCCTGCCCGCGGGATGCGCGCATGTCCATGGGCGTGCGTCGCACCCTGGGGAACGTCAACCCCGATTCGGGCGCGCTGTTCTCCCCGCGCGGGGCCATCACGCGCGGCAGGGGACGCATCGAGACGTACCCCCGGTGGACCAACGGCGTCCCGAACATGGACAAGGGCGGGCTCTCCAGCGACACGGAGTCCTACGTGCGCATGGGCGGGATCTCCACGCACCTGCCGGCGTGCCACACGGTCTCCGAGGTGGGCTTCGACCGCACCGCCATCGTGGCCGAGACCCTCGCGGCCATCCCCGAGGAGGTGCTGAACACCGACCTCCGGGTAGGGAAGTTCACCCGCGATGCGCTCGAATGCCCGGAATATCGATAAAAGCCAAAGTAATCACACGTGAGTCAACGAGAACACTTCTTCGACGAGATGGACGTGGAGGACGTGTACAAGATCTTCAACTCGCAGCTCCTGGAGCTCATCGACGACGTGTCCGCCAAGTTCCCCGAGATCAAGGAGCTGAGTCAAGCCAAGAGCCTGGTGTCCCTGACGACGTTCGCCACCCCCTCGGTCGCCCTGTGCACGTTCCAGGCGGAGGTATTGGGCAGGTACGGGAAGCACTTGCGGGAGCACGACGAGGCGTTCTTCACGGACGACGGCTTCGCACGCGACGCGGTGACCGGCGGCGCGTTCGAGGGGTTGGTGAGGGTCCTCCAGAACGCATGGAGCAAGGGCATGGGCGACGCCTCCAAGCAGGCGATGTGGAAGTACATCGACAACCTCGTGGCTTTGTGCGACCACCACTCGCGTCTCTCCGGCCCGCGCGATAGTCGCACGTAAAAGTTATAATACGGGTCCAGCAGCCACCAGAATCATGTCTTTGGCGACTGCCCCGGTCCCCGAACCCAAACCCGAGCCCGAGCCCGAGATCGCACCCTCCCCATCCCCAGCCCCAGCCCCAGCCCCCGTGTCGGTCCCGGACCACGTCTACATGTTCAACAAGTTCCTTCTGGAAGTCGTCAGGCACGCGAAGACGTGCAGCACCGAGCTGGAGGCCGCCGTGAGGGCGGGGTTCAAGGAGGTCGACAAGAACTCGCGCAAGTTCATGGACGCTTTCCTCGCCGCCAACGACCTGGCCTCCCTGTGCACGCTGGACGGGGCCCGGGAGTACGAGGAAAGCGTGCTCGTGTTCGGATCGTTCACCGTGCGTCGGCTCGTGGCGGAGACTTCCATGGTGCTCAGCCGCACCCGCCTGCTGGCGGACTCCATGCTGGCCGAAGCCGTGCGCGAGATCGTGGACAGGGAGTGCGTCATGGTCCGCCAGAAGGTCTTGTGCATGTGCATCATGGCCGCGTTCGACTCCTCGTTCGGCCGCGAGGACTCTCCAGCCGAGTCCACCACCAAGCACGTCGTCGCGGCCCTGGTGAGCGCGGAGAGGGGCGTGCCCCCCACCGCCACCACCGCCGCCGCCGGGGTCCCGGAGAAGCTGCTGCCGCTCCTGGAGGAGCTCGCCCACGCGTCGATGGAGGAGAGCACCACACCGGTGGAGGAGGAGGAGGCGGAGGCGGACGCCGCCCCCCCCTCCTCGTCCAGCAAGCTGGGGCAGATCGCGCGGGACGTCGCGGAGACCATCCAAGTCCCCTTCGGGCAGGAAACGGCCGACATCGGCGACCTGCTGGGCAACCCCAAGCTGCTCACCGACGTGTACGAAAAGGTCAGCGAGGCCATAACCAAGCGGATGGCCAGCGGGGAGATCACCCAAAAGGAGCTGATGGACGAGTGCCTCAAGCTCTGTTCGCCGGGCGGGACCGTGACGGGGGACTTTTCCGGTATCATGCAAGCGGCGTTCTCGGCGGTGTCGGGAACCACCGCCGCTGCCGCAAACAAACAGCAGCCCCCGTCCCGGCGCGGCGGCAAGCACCACGGTGGGGTGGCGGGCGGAGTGCGTAGGAGGAAGGGCGGCCGCACCAGCACTTGAAAATTGTCGAATATCAAAAAAATCCCGTGCCGCATCGCATCATGAGTCCTCCTCATCCCGCAGCCACGACCGACACCGTCGCCATATGGTACGAGAGACCCGCGGTCCTCTTGGACTCGTACATGGAATTCGTGCCCACGAAGAACGGCACGTACGTGCAGCAGCTCAACTCCGTGGTCAGGTTCTCCATATACTTCGCGGTACTCACCTTCCTTATACGCAAGGACACCAACGTTTTCTTGGCCCCTCTGGCCGTGATGCTTCTCACGTGGACGATGCACCGCTTCGACCGGTCCCCCGCATCCTCCAGTGGGGGGGCACGCAAGACCGGCGGGGGCGTGGGGGGCGCGGGCGGTCCCTCCCGGCCGTGCCGTCCGCCTTCCGCCGACAACCCGTTCATGAACCCCATGTTCGGGACGGGCGGCGAGGACGTGCAGAACATGGCGGGAACGACCGCGTGCGACGTCACCAAGCCGCGGGTCAAGCAGATGATCGAGGACAACTTCGACAGGGGGCTCAAACGAAGCACGGGGGATCTGTGGAGGAAGCACAGCAGCGACAGACAGTATTACACGATGCCCTGCACGGACGTGGTGTCCGACCAGAACCGCTTCTCCAAGTGGCTGTATTCGGATGTCGGCTCGCGAAAAAACGTCCATCCCAAACAGTAACGACCACCACATGCTGCTGCGGAGCATCAACTTGCAGGCGTTCGTGCTTTCGTTCTTGGTGGGAGTGCTCGTGTGCTACGCCAGCTCTCCGCCAAAGAGGTTGGTGAGGAGGTTTCCCGATCCCGGCAACGTGGACGGCGTGATCTACCACACGAGCGTCCCCGGCGACTGCTACAAGTACGTGGCGTTCGAGGTGTCGTGCGACGCGGACCCGGCGGCTCCGCCTCTGCGCAAGCAGCCCGTCAACTTCGGCGACACCAACAGCAGCGTGCTGTAGTGTCATAGTAGTAGGCAGGCAGCTACCTACCTACCTACCTACCGCGCCGCCAGCAAGGTCTTGATCATCGTCGTGACGGGCGGATCCTCGGAGGCGTCTTCTCCTCCTCCCGACGGGGTGGGGTGCTCCGTGTACCCGAGCTTGCGGTAGAAGTCCACCAGGCCCGGGTCGCAGTACAGCAGGACGTCGGGGCGATGCAGCAGGCGGAGGTGGTCTTCGGCGCACCCGACCATGCTGCTGCCGAGAGACCTCCCGCGGTACTTGGGATCCACGTACAAGTGGGAGATCACGGCGGCCCCGCCCTTGGCGTGAGTGTGGTCCACGCCGACCGCGGCCACGGGGGTGCCGTTGGGAAGCTCCGCCACGAACAGCGCGTCGGGGCCGCCCTTCCACCTGTCGGAGACCTCGCGAAGCACCTCTTCTCGAGTCCGATCCGCGTACCACGTCTTGCGGTACCATTCCAGGACCAAGGCCTGAATGCTCGCTCCTTGCAGCGGCTTGACGCGCAGCCAGCCCAGGCCCTTCGCGAACACCATCCTGTCTCCGGCGGTATCTACGAACCTCCCGTCTGCCGTCATCATCTTGTCCTGCTGAACGGTTCAGCCGTTGTTGTGGCTGGCAAGGAGCACATCGATATCCTTGAATATCTGGGAATTGGCGCATGCGAATATGCGTCGGCCGATGCCCTTCACGTAGTCCTCGTGCAGCTGGGCCACGATCTCCGGGTCGATGCGGGCCCTGCACATGCTGCAATCGAAGAGCATGTGGGACGTCTGCTGCCTCAGGCAGGAGTCGTGGAACGCGTTCCCGCAGCACGGTAGACTGCGGGCTTTGTCCGGGGTCATGGTGTCGTGGCATATGGGGCACACTCGTTGGAAGGGCGCCTGGCCCACGTGTTGGTGGCAGTATCGGCCGTCGAACTTGGTATAAGTTCCGGGCTTGTTGCACAGACGGCCGTTCTTGCACACACCCTGGCACATTACCACGCTCCTCGGCATGCCGCCCGGCACGGACGTCGTGGCGGTGGTGTCTCCCTGATGATATTCCATGGCAACCTGCGAAAAAAGAATAAAGAATAATTTCGTGCCGTCTTCTTCTGCTAGGCAAGGTCCGCCAAAGCCTTCAACACGTGGCTCATGTCCGCGCGGGGCGGCAGCGCGAACTCCCCCAGCACGCGGCGGACGTCGTCGCGCTTGCGGTGCACCGCCTGGGACAGCGCGGCCAACAGCTGGACCGCGGCGACGGCGGCGAACAAGCAATCGACCTTGAGCTGCAGGTCCGACGTGCGCCTCCGGAAGTACGCGTCGACCATCTCCCGGGCTCCCGCCTCCAGCGGTCCGCGGGGCTCGGGAGCACGCGCCTGCATCTGCCTCTGGGTGTCCAGCACGTCGGCCTCCCTGGCGGCGGCGGCCAGCGCTTCCTCCAGAGTCAGGCCCTCGGGGAAGATGGTGCTCGCCACCGCGTCCCTCAGGGATCGGATCTTGGCCCGCACGATCGTCGTCATGCTGCTTCTATCGTTTTTATTGCGGCCGGAGACGGTCTACGATACCAAGCCGGACACGAGGTTCATGGTGTCGATGGCCCCCAGTCGGAACCGAGCCTCCTTCTCCTTGCGCAGAGCGGCCACCAGCACGAACTTGCACTTGCTGTCGGGTTTGGGCAACGCCATCTTTTGGATGGTGGGAACCAGCGAGCTGAAGTGCACGCGGTCGGGTTTGTTGTTGCTGCTTGAGGAGGAGGTGTCGCAAGAGGTCGGAGGCAGGTCGGCGTAAACGTCGTAGTTCTCGGCGTAGAGGGATTCCACCGGGACTTTGCACGAGGAGTTGCGCTCGCGTTTCGCGTAGGCGGCCCCGTCTCCCAGCCACGTCATGAGCTCGGCGTTGGCTTGGTTGATGTAGTACCCCTCGTGGATGATGCGTTCCACGACCTCCCAAGGGTACTCCTTTCCGTCCACCACGCACAAGACCTCGCCATGCATCTTCATCGGCGAGAAAGACACGCTCTCGTTGCTCTTGGCTTTTTTCGGGTCCTTCTTCGCGTTGGACCGGATGCTTTCGTAGCTCTGCAATCTCACCGTGGTCAGGGCTCTCAAGGGGCGCAGGTCGTCCCGAACCAAGCGCAGCTGCCTTACGGGCGAATTGACGAAGTTGGACTTTGCCTCTTTGGTGATGTCTTCCACCACCTTCTTCTTGTCCTCCTCGCTCGATCCCTTGTCCATCATCTTTGCAAACAAGAGCTTGAACCCCTCGGGCGCCAGCGTCGTTTTGCGGGCGACGTAATCAGGGCTGCTGGACACGACATCCGCCGCAAAGTCGCCAAAGGTTTCCGCCACGATGTTGATCACCAGGTTCTTGTCCGGCGTCTCGTTCTCCGTGATCTTGAAGTACGTGATGCCGGCGTCCTCCAGTCCCGCGGTTATCTTGTCCAAGTGGATCCCGTGCGAATTCGCAAAGTCCGATATCAGCTTGTCGCGCTTTCCGAGCTTTCCGCTGTACACCTCTTTCGGAACGGTCGCGTTGACCTTCTCCAGCCACCTCAGCACCGACGCTTCGAATGCGATCGAGACCGTTTTCCTCAGTTGCGTTATAGCGTCGATGCCGGGTTTGTCGCTGGTCCACCTCTCGTACACCGGCAGGTCCTTGAACAGCTCGCTCATGTACTTCCTCGCGTTACCCATCTTGGTCTCGTTTTCCAGAGTCGCCGTGGACAGCGCTTCCACGAGGTTCCGTATGTTCTTGTTGAGTTGAATGGTCATCACGCTCATGACGGACGCCACTTTCTCCTTGACCACGTTCATGGCCGCGTGCGTGTAGAACACGTCGTCGGACACCAGGATGTTCCTGCCCTTGTTGATCGCGGACGGGATGTAGCTGCACGGGGACATGGCCAGCAGGATGTCCATGGGGTCCTCGTTCCCCGCCATGTCCACCACGACGATGTACTTGGACCCGCCGGATTCCTTACGGACTTCCAATCGAACGATCATGAACCCACGCGAGCTTTCGGGGTTGTTGGGCGTGCTCTTGATGAACGCGGACAGCTTCTGCCCGCCGTCGTCTCCGCCGGAGCCTCGCATGGCCTTGCCGACCTTCTGCTTCAAGTCGTTCAAGATGCCCAGTGCGGTCCTTGAGAACTCGGCCTTATCATCGAACGATTCTTGCGAGATGTTCGGCTCCGCGAACTCCACCCCGTTGACCATGGCGAACTCGTTCCTGGCCGTCAGGGTCCTGATTTTCGTGCTCTTCGTGTACCCGTACACGCACGCCGTGTCCACGACCCTTCCTTCGTACCCCGCGGCCACCAGCTGGGTCACGAGGTGCGATATGGCCCCGCCCTCCCTGGGCATCTCCTGCATGGGGTCGGCGGAGGACAGCATGTCGCCGAACAGGGTGTACGTCTTTCCGCTGCCCGAGTACCCGTACGTGAACAAGCACAGGTTGTCGCCGTGTTCGTCCAGCATGCGTGCCAGGCGACCCACTTCCAGGTGCTTCTCGGCGAACAGGGAGTTGGACGCGTTTTCCTGAGAGGACACCGCGAAGAACGGCCCGAAGCCGTACTTGTACTTCTTGCTCTCCTCCCCTCCTCCCGCCACCACCTCGCGAGAGGCGTGCTTGCCCACCCTCCAAGGGATGTTCGTGGTCAGCTCCACGCGCGCCGGCATCCGCGTTATGTCCAAGGCGGAGTCTTCCGTGGAGTCCGTGTCCTTGATCCGCACGACCACTCTCACCCCCCCCGAGACGTGTTCGCGCAGGCGGGCCATCGCCCGTGCCAGCGGGGATCCGTTGGAGAACTCCGGGTCCACGGTATCCTCCAGGCCGACGTTCGAGTCCACGCGGGCCCTGGTGTCTTCGTCCAGCTCCGCGTACTGCACCTTGAACACGTGCGAAACCTGTCGGAACGCCGCCAGCATCTCGATCAGTTTCAGGGTGCCCGAAGCCGTCGAGGGGCTGCTGGGCAGGCGCACCCCGGTCACCTTCGTCACGGCCTCTGCCCACAGGTTGTCGGAGCCCCCGTGGTTCGAGGCGGCGCGGGCCAGCACGTCCCTGTCTCCGTCCTGCTCCGTGAAGTAATCGAACGATGCCCGCCTCTTTTTCGCCACGCTTTCCTCCACGGAATCGTCGTTCAGCAGCATCCAAGTGGCCGACGCGCTGTCGATGATGTCGGTGAAGCGACCCACGTACTCCTTGTCGTACACGTCGGACGCCAGGCGTGTCACCACCGGGGGTGGAGGAGGCTCGGCGGCGGGAGGCGAGCTATCCTCGTCTGGTAGGGGAGGAGAAGGAGGGTCCGCTGCGGGCTCGGGCTCCGGCTCGGGCTCGGGCTCGGGTGCGGGTTCGGGCTCCAGGCTCAAGGAAGGCCACGCCGTCGGCGGCTGACGCACCGATCCGAGCGCCGCGTCGTTCGCCTTCTGGAACTCCTCGAGGAGCGCTTTCATCGCGTCGGCAGTGTGGAGCGTGCCGCGCAAACCCATGAAATCCTCCTGGACGTACCTCTGCATGATCTCCACGTTGGACTTTGCCTCGCCCAGCGCCGCCCGCTTGATCAGCATCCACTGGGAGGCGGCCGCCAGTGCGAGCCAGCAACCCGTGGAGACGCGTGTGGTGCGCGCCAGTTGGTCGAATATGGCGAGGGAGACCTCCCTGTCCGTCTGGGTGCTCGCGGTGGTGCGCAGGGACTGGAGGTACTCGTAGGACGATTCGATGCGGTCCGCCGAATCCCGCAACAGCCCGAACACCTTTTCGTACGCCGCTTCGGCGGACAAGGGAGAGCCCTCGTCCAGCACGGCGGCTCGCACGGACGCGAAGGCCGCTCTCTCCGCGTCCAGGCGGTCCTTTGAAGCCTTGAGCACGGTGGGGTCCGTCGGCCCCGAAGCGGTGGACAAGTACGCCCCCATTTTATAAGTGTTGAGAGAGGCGATGAGTCTCGCGCAGCATCGGCCTCCTCCTGGCGGGGGCGAAGCCAACGCGTCCGCCATGGCGTGCAAGATAGACTCGCTGACCGAGACGGAGCACACCGAGATCCTGAGGATGCTGAAGGAAATGGGGGTCACGTACAGCTCGAACCGCAACGGCGTGTTTTTCAACGCCGCGTCCCTCACGGAGTCCCAGCTGAAGACCATCGCGGATTTCGTGGACTACTGCGTGGGAAACCAAGACATGCTGGGCGAGTACGAAGCCGCCCTGTCCGTGACGGCCGTGGCGTCCGCCAAGTGCCTGCAACGCCCCCCACCTCCCGCTGCGCCATCGTCTTCGTCGTCCCCCCTAGAACTTCCCGAGGCAGAGGCGGCCGCGGCCGGCGGCGCATCCCCCCCGCCCGCCTCCTCCGCAACCCCCGCGGCGCCATCTCCGCCCCCGCCGCCGCAAGTGGTGTCCGACACGGCGCGGTTCTCCCAGGCCAAGAAGCGGCTGTCCAAGCCGCAGCAAGCGGCCACCGCGCAGTGGATGATGTTCGTGAAGGATCAGCTGGGTCACGACGCGTAGGACAGGGCCAGGTCCATTCCCCGCTCGGGGATGGGCGCGGAGGATTGCGCGATGAAGCCGAAATCCCACTTGCCGCCGTTTGCGGGCACCGCGGAGGTCCACGCAGGAAGTCCCAGCAGCTTGGGAGCCACCACCGAGCAGCTCCAGGACTGGGTCATCGTCAGCCCGTCGGGAATGCGGACCCTCACGTTGCCGGGAACGGGAGTGCTGGACGAGTTGACCATGGAAGCCTCGAACTTCGCGACGAACTTCCCGGGCCCCTCCGACCAACCTTGCACCCAGCGGGCGGTGCAAGAGACTCGCCCCAACCCCAAAACGTTGTTGTTATTCGGGGGGGACGGCCCACCGGCGGGGGCGGACGGTTTTTGCGGAGCCAGAGCCGGAGCCGGAGCCGCGGGACGGTTGGGGGGCTTCCCACCGGCAGGTGCCGGCGGCGGCCTGGAGGAGGAGGAGGACCGCATGCGCGCGTAGACCCGAATCTTGTTGGTATCGGGCGTCTTCCAGTCGTCGAGGAGGATGCCCTTGGTGTCGGCCGAGTTGGGGTTCACGGCCCACACCGCGAAGTTGCCCGCTACGGGGGGCAAGCCCGAGATGAAATCCGCGAGGGCATTGTGCCACTCCGCGTCCAACGTCCCCGGCACGCACCTCCCGCCGAGCTCGCCCACGAACACGCAAGCCAGCCTCTTGCGGGCGATGTAGGCCCACTGCGCCTCCCATATGGCGGGCATGTTGGCCGGGAACCCCTTGTCCTTGGAGAAGTAGTCCATCATGAACACGTCGGGCCCGTACACGTGCGGGGTGTAGACCACGCGGTTGGGCACCGACAGGCGCACGGGGTTGGCCTCCACATCGTCGAGGACGCCGCCCCAGAACTCGCCGTACTCGGGCTTCTTGGTGCTGCGATCCAGGCCGGCGACGAACACGAGGAGGGCGGGGTTCTCCGCCAGCACGGCGTTGCCCATGCGCTCGCACGCATCCGCCCAGTCCGTCGCCCGGTTGCCGGTGCGCCACGTGGCGGCTCCGTGCGGCTCGTTCTTCAGGTCCACGGCGAACACCCAAGGGTTGGACTTCCAGCGGCGGACCATGGCCAGCCACGCTTGCACGACGCGGGTCTCGGGCCAGTCAGGATCGCGGTACCAGAGCTCCGAGATGGGGTCCTTGTGCGTGAACTTGTGGAACTCGGGCATCACCAGGATGCGCCTCTTGGCGCACTCGGCGAACAACGTGTCCATGACCTGTCCGGCGCTCTTTCCGCGCAGGTCGGGATTGAGTTTGTAATTTATCGTGGTGGGCTGTATGGTGTCCATCTGTAAAGCCAGCTCGCCGCTGACGGGAATGCGCAGCATGTTGACGCCTTGAGAGTGCACTGCATCCAGTATCCCCACGAGGGAGTAGACCCAAAGGCCGTGCACGCAAAACGCCTCCGTCTCCGCTCCGAACCAGTTGGCTCCGAAGATGTCCAATCGACGGCCGTCGCGAAAAATCCCCTCTGGTAGCGCTTGGTAACCACTCGTCATTTTTTATTCGGTGCTGTGTTTTACTTTAGCGAGTTAAAATATTCACAACCGTATCAAGGAGGAGGAGGTGTGCACGTGCATCTCTCGCACACGCAAGATTGAGGAGGGGGGGAAACGGGGTCGGCGGGTGACGAGGGAGAAGGAGAGGATGGTGAAGGAGAGGATGGTGAAGGAGAGGGAGAGGATGGTGATGGAGAAGGAGAGGATGGTGAAGGAGAGGGAGAGGGAGAGGGAGAGGGAGCGATGGATCCTGCGCACGATATGAGCGAGTCGAGACTGTCCACGCTCTCTTCGGGCATCTCCTTCGTCAGCGGGACCGTGGAGGGGGACCCGCGTCCGGCGAACCTGGACAACGGACACCCCGGGTTGAACCACTCGTTGTTCCCGCAGTTCGCGGCCGCAGCCGTCAGGATCTCCTCTTCCCATCCGTTTACAAAGTCCGCGTGCATGCTGGCGCCAGTGGCGTCGCCGTTGGAAAGCAAAAAGTTGGATGTGGGGGTTCTGGGGAACGCGCCGAGCCGGTAGTCGACCTCCATGAAGACCTGTGGGATGAGCCTGGGGTGGGAGGACGGGCACGATCCGTTGTCGAACCTGAAAGCCACGTGCGAGCGGTGGTCCGCGCTGTCGGTCGAGGCGCCGTTCCAGCAGTTGGGGAACATTATGCGCGCTTGCCAGTACGGGCACCACATGTCCGGAAGGGTTTTGTAGCTTCGGTTGGCGTTGGGACCCTCGCGGCAGTAGCACAGGCACTCCCAGCGGATCACCCCGTCCACGAAGGGGCCGTCGGGTACGGTGGTGGCGGAGTTGTTGCCCATGACCATGCGCAGGTTGAAGGGCATGGGCGACGCGCGGCTCCTGAACCCGTCGGGCCGGTCGAAGTAATACACCTTCAAGGCGGAAGGCACCACGTTCAGCTTGCCCGTGGAGGGATCGCGGCGGTACAGGGAGGGGGCCCAGTACATGGACCTGTCGGCGGCCACGTTGCAAGTGGTGAGTCCCGTCTGCAAGTCGGCGGGCGTGATGGTGTCCCCGAAGTTCTGGGATCCGAACACGCTGTGCACGTGGCAGTTCTGCGTACCGGGGAACACCACGGGGTCCAGGCGCACGTCCACCAGATTGTTACAGTTCACGATGAAGTACGCGTGCGTCGCCGAGGGGCCGGCGAACATCATCAGCGCGAAAGTCAGGAGGGACCGGCACACGGATAGCAGACCCATCGTATCGTATCAGGTGTATGCCGTATCTTGGCGCGCCCCCCTTATTGTTGCCGTCGCTTGTGGGAGAAAAACGCGGAGGGCCCGATCGCGAACGCCATCACGGCGACCGCGACCACCAAGAAGGCGTAAAGCGCGGCCAACACGTAGCGATGCGAGGATATCCAGGATCCCAGGAGTCCGCGCGAGACGGCCATCTCCATCGCCGGCACCGCGAAGGACGCCACGACCGCCAGAGCCAGCCAAGCGATCACCTCCCGGTGGTGCCTCCGCTCCCCCGCGGCCGTCCGGGACAGGGAGAGCAGCGTGGACTCGTGGAAGGCCTTGGAGGCCGTGGCCAGCACGATGGCGTCCTTGCGGGACTTGGTGATCTCGTACCTGGTCCCGCCCTCCTCTATGATTCCCACCGCCTTCTCCACCAGCCGGGCGTCCATGTCCATCAGGCGGCGCGCGAAGAGGTCCCGCGCGTCGGCCACCGACTGGACGCACCGCCCGATCCCCACCGCTCCGCACATGTTCTTGTGAGCCTCGTGCAGCAGCGTCAACGCGTGCGTGAGGAACCCCGCGATGGCGATGTCCGTGCGGGCGGCCCTGCCCTCGTTGCCCAGCGCGGAGTACCGGTCTCGCAGGCACACCAGGCACCGGAAGTGGATGAGGGGGAAGAACGCCACCAGGTAGAGGCGCGCCGCCACACGGGCGTCCACGACGGCCGCGTCGTTGCGACCCAGGAGGGCCAGGAGGGTGGTGACTGCCCGCATGGACGGGTCCAGGCCCACGTACCGCTGCTGCAGCGCGCCGAAGACGTGTCTCCACGACGGCGGGCCCGTGACCTTGTGCTCGCCGATGGTGTTGGCCGAATCGTCCGAGCTCTTCGCGGGCCCGCGCACCGACAGCATCGCATCGAAGAAAGCGTCGCCGATGCCCGCGTCGGGAGGGGAAGGGGTCTCCACGCTGCCCTCGAACATCGCTCGCACCCAGTCCGTGGCCCGCATGTCCCGCGTCGCCCTCTCGACGGCGTCCACGCCCTCCTTGGCGGTGACGGTGGCGTCCGTGTTCGCGAGAGCGGCCGAGAACGGGTTGTTGGTGGCCAACGCGGAGTTAGGGTGCATCTGCAGGAACGCTCCGGTGCACAGGGCCTGCAGGATCGAGTGGCCCGCCGCGGCCACGTCCAGCGCCGCCCCCCTGCCCGCGCGGTTGCCCCGCACGACGGCCTCGCACGCGTGGTGCGCCATGCGCATGGCCAGCGTGTAGGACGCCGGCCTGCCGGCGTCCGAAGGGAAGGCCACCTCCACCGCGGTGTGTGGCGGGGGCCGGCGGTTCACGGCGAGGCGACCCCTCGACCTCGTCACGTACGATAACATGGTGAGCACGTCCAGCTGGTCCAGCGCGAGAGAGTATCGCTCTTCCATGGCGGCCGCTCGATCGCAGTCGTTTTTCATTCTCGCGGTTTCTTTTCAGACCACCACCCGATACACAGTGGTCCAGATGGTCTGGCGGCTGGGACGGACTATGCGAACGATCTCGCCGGGTCGGGCGCCCAGGTACTTGCTCATGGGGTCGTTGCGCGATATCGCGGGCATCTGCGTCTTGGACTTGATGGAGTGGGTCTGCAAGATCGCCGAGACCTCAGCCGCGTCCTTCACCACCTCGTGCTTGGGGACCAGGCGGTGCCGGGTGATGTTGTAGGCGAGCTCGTGCACGCGGAAGTGCTGGAACAACGGCTTGCGCCCGCCGCCCGCGATCCAGGCGGCGGAGATGCTCCGGATCAGGGACGCCATGTTCGTGTCCGTGAGGTTGAGGGACACGACGATGATGGGGTCGTGGTCGGGTCCCACGGCCGAGGAGGTCGCCTCCACCTTCTTCTTCATGTCGGTTATGCGCTGCTGTTTGGGTTGCAGGGCGTAGATCACCAGGGCCGGACCCACCTCGATGGTGAGCATCGTCGTGGCGGGGATGCACTCCTGCTGGGAAAGCATACGAGAAAACCGTTGGCGCAGGTCTGGGAGTTGCTCCGCCCGAACGGATCCCCGGTCAAGCATCATCTCCATCACCGTCTCGAAGCTCCGAAGGATCTTCTTCTCCGCGTTCATCTCGTCGGTGGGAGGGATTGATGCTCTTGTTGCTTTGTTGGCCCTGTTCCTGGAACACTACGCACCCTTCAATTAAGGACATGAGCCCGCCATAAGTGGCATCGTTCAAGTACCCCAACGTCTGCAGTTCATTCCTCAACGTCTCAAACGCGTCCGCCAGCTTTGGCCAGTGCTTGCTGTCCCGCAAACTGACCTCAGAGTTGTCCATGACGTGATGGTGGGAAGTGTAGGGTCGGCCTTATGCGCAAACATCTAGGGAGGTCAATTTGTTGCCAGGTGGAAACACCCGTTCTCTCGTAGAGTGGCGTTTGCAAGCCCGTCGCATCTTTGAGGCTGAAATGCGAGGTTTCTAGCATTGAAAGCACGTTATACACACTCTGAACCATGGATTGCCACAATGCCTCGATTAAGACAGAAAGAATCCGGACAATGCAATCCACCTGGACACGAGCAATGCGGTACGCAATGCCTGAGCTCAAAAACGTACAAGTGTACGTTTGAGGGGTGCGGAATAGCGTTTGCGCGAGCTGGTGATCGTAATAGGCATGAGCGCGTGCACACCGGCGAGAAGCCATACAAGTGCACGTTCGAGGGGTGCGGGAAGGCGTTTGCAGAAGCTGGTAACATGAAGAAGCACGGTCTCATGCACACTGGAGAGAAGCCATACAAGTGCGCATTCCCGGGGTGTGGGAAGGCGTTTGTGCAAGCTGGTCACCTAACGGAGCACGGGCGCACGCACACCGGCGAGAAACCATACAAGTGCGCGTTCCAGGGGTGCGTGGCTGCGTTTGCGCAGGCTGGTAGTTTAAAGAAGCACGGTCACACACACACAGGCGAGAAGCCATACAAGTGCGGGTTCGAGGGATGCGGGAAGGCGTTTGCACAAGCTAGTAACCTGAAGAAGCACAGTCTCACGCACACTGGCGTGAAGCCATACAAGTGCGGGTTCGAGGGATGCGGGGCGGCGTTTGCGCAAGCTAGTAACCTTAAGGCACATGATCGCACGCACACCGGCGAGAAGCCATATAAGTGCGCGTTTGAGGGATGCGGGGCGGCGTTTGCCGTTGCTTGTGACCTCAAGGCACATGATCGCACTCACACCGGCGAGAAGCCGTACAAGTGCACGTCCGAGGGGTGCGGGGCCGCGTTCGCGCAAGCTAGCAGCCTGAAGAAGCACCACGGCCGCATGCACACCTCTGCTGGACAAGCTCGGCAAAAACGCAAGGAGAACCGGATCGCCAAGCTTCTCGATCTCCACGGCATACCTTACAAGCGCGAGCACCACGTGGACTTTTCGTGCGTCGGAGCTACTAACGCCAGAAACGCCAAGTTTGCCCGCGTAGACTTTGTGATCGAGCTCAAGGGTTGCCTGGTATTTTTGGAGGTCGACGAGCACCAACACGAATCGTACACTGTGGCGTGTGACGTGGCTAGGATGGCGCGGATTGTCGAGTCTCTGTGCGTCGGAGGCAACACGGTTCCCATCTTGTTCCTGAGGTACAACCCCGACGCCTTCACCGTGGACGGCAAATCTGGGTCATGTGCCTTGGGCAAGGCGGCTTGCAGAACGGCGGCGCGAGAAAAACACCTGGTCGACGTGCTCAAGCAAGGGACCGCGGAGCACGCTTCGATGGGCAAGCTGGACGGCGATGCAATGGTGGCCGTGCGCTATATGTACTTTGATCAGGACTCGACGGGTAGACCATGCATCATGGATAGCCCGGAGTTCGATCCCTCATTGCGGGAATGTGTTGTGTATTGATGTGGCCGGTGAAGTGTTGTTGCTTCATGGGTCAACACCCCACGACAAGGTACCACGCACCAACAGATGAATCAAACCACGCTGTCTCGTCTAAGCATCCGACAGCTCTGCCACGGCATCGAACACCTTCAGCCTGAATGGAGGCATGACCATGTCGTGGTCCTCGTACCAGTTGCAAATCTGTCGGCTCAGCAAGTAAACCACCGTGACGTACGTGTCCAACCGGCCAACGAACGTGCCGTGGGCTTCCAGGCCCAAGACGTCGACGAACGCGGTGCCGAACATGTCCGAGAACCCGCTGTCCACGACGTAGGCAGTCCCCGCATCATCCTGGAATACTCCAACCGACTTCCATGGCGTGACATCGCGGAGGTCGTAGCTGCAGTTGGCCAAGACGGCTTTGGCGGCGATACTCTCTCTGGTCGATGCTTGATACAACAGTCTCAAGACCCTCTCGTTGGGTTGGATGCGATCACGCGACGAAGACCCCACAAACACAACACCGCTCTTTCATAGGAATCGCAGCGGTAGGTGGCGAAACGAAATCGTCGAACGAAAAGAACGCAGACGAGAACGAATGCTCCCAATGGTTGCTTGATGACGATAACATGGCGATATTGCAGGTGAGGTGCACGGTTTGTTCTATTGTGAAGACAAAACGCCTGTCCTAATGGGTCGAAATGGATCCGGGGAGGTCAATTTGTTGCCTTGTTGCCGCGCCTTCTTGCCTGCTGCCGACATTCTTTTGCCTCCGCCCACTAGGACAACGGGTTCATATTCGTACGAATCTGTTGATTTAAAGTGACAGGTGGTTGGTTAGGTTCATTGTAGTAGGTTTGTGTCCTGGTTTGCAGAAAAACACTTAGGCTTTCTTGCAGTATAAAGGCTTTGCATATTCGATGGGTGTTTCATTTTCATGCATGCATTTTGGAGTCATCGCGTAGCTGAACCAATGAGCTCCCCGGTAACTAAGAGGGCCAGGATAGAGCCACCTGGTTTGGAGTCGAGTTCCCAGGGGGACAACAAAATCCTTGAGTTGTTTGCAAACACCCAACGCAAATCCGATTTGCTGGAAAAAGATATATTACTGGCGATCGTGGGCTATGTCAAGCACAACGATCCGTATGCTTATATCGAAAAGAGTAGATACAATCTCTTATACAAGCTGGTACAGGGGGGAAAGCTGGATCGTGAAATGAATTATGAATCTGATGATGTATATGGTCTAATGTCTCAAACAAAGCAGCTGTTCGGTAAATTCAGAACCGTTGTATCCGGCATTGTCCTGACTGACAAGGGAAGCGATGTCTTGAATAAGGTTTTGGAGATCGTGGGGCCCCGGGAAGATTTCTGTCTGTCTCACGGACACCAATTGCGAAGGGAGCGCTCAAAGACCAATCTGGAGATGGCCAAGCTCCAGGCCCAGCTGGAGTCTGTCAAAAAGGAGCATGCTGCCGAAAAGCAAGTTCTCGTCGCAAAGCACAATACAGAGATCGAAACCGCGAAAGCGGAAAACGCCAACCTAAAAGTCGCAAACGAGCGTTTGCGTCAAGTCATTGACGACACCCGCGCATCGTGCTCTGTGTGCTACACTGAGTTCAAGTTCGAGGACGCCCTCGTGTGGAGATCTTGCAGTCATGTCTTTTGCAAAACGTGCGCCACCACGTGCTACGAGGCAAGCAAAACCTGTCCGAAGTGCCGCCGAGCGTCCAAGTACAAGCCGTTCAAGATCTTTGTGTGACCAGTCACGTTGTAACATTGCTTCCGATACGTCGGCTTTCTTACGATCTCCGTGCGTAGGTGATCCGCCCCCTTATATGCAACCGCTGCCACATGGCTGCCTTAAAGATCCATAGGGTATGGAGTAGGGCCGTGTCGTGCGCAGATCACACCGTTTGCCGCGAGAGGCGCTATGGGAGGCCGGGGGGATGATCGTGGTGGAACAGGCCGGGAAGCAGCGTGAACCTGAACGGGTCTCGCTCTCCCAATAATACAAAAAATGAACTTCTTCAAGACGAACCTGGAGACCGCCACGGACTCCCTTCACGAGTTGCTTTCCAAGGTGATAGACACGAAAACCGGGGACTTGCTGGACAAGGACGCTGCTGCCTTGTCTCGCAAGGAGTGCGGGCGGTACGTCGTATTTTCCAAAAGCATGATGCGCCGCATGACCAAGCCGCAGATCGTGCGAATGGGGGAGAGCGTCTTCGGGGTGGATGCGAGCATGCCTCACGCAAGGGCGACCAAGGACGCGTGGTGCGAAAGCATTTCCGCTCACTTTGCGAGGATCGCGCGACTCATGCACCTGCTGGTTCTCGCTTTCGACACCGCCAATTCCGGGGCGAACAGCATCGGCGGCATAGCCATGTGCAACATCGGCATGGCTGATGGCGTGCTGGATGTGAGATACTGCATGTCGTGCCAACGGGCTGCTCCGCTCTCGAAACCCGCACCCGCCCCCGCCACGCCCTCCACGGATAAGCCCGTCCAAAACGCACCCGCACCCGCACCCGCGGTAAAGAACGCGACATCCGGGGGAGGCGAGAGCTGCGGGACCGAAGACAAGCTGGACTTTGGGAAGCTCATGGGCATGCGCGAGTTGGTGGAGAAGTGCATGTCGGCCGAGGAGGCGGGCGATTTCGTTATGGAGCTGGATCACGTCCTCCACCACAAGGTCAAGAACGGCCGCGAACAGCTCCACGGCCTCTTCCACCTGCTCCGTGGAAAGCCGCGGGCCGCGGGATCTGGGCGGAGGCCGGACATGATGATGTTGCACGTTCCCAGCGACCTCAACCCGGTGTTTTCCAAGGATTCGTGCGAACCGGACTTGACGGCCTCCTTCTCGGCTCCTTTCTCCGTGCTCAGGGACGACTACCTCGCCTTGAGGACTCACTACTTGCAGAGCGTGGAGGCGGCCGCCAAGGTCGTGCGGGAGTTTTTCGTGAACGCGCGATCCGGCCCTCCGTTTCTCAAGGAAGACATCACCTGCAAGCTCTTGGACAAGGCGGAAGCGGAGATCAAGGCTATCGTACGCACGTTCTTCTTGCGCACGATATTCGATTACAACAAGATGCTCGTGAGGGCGCACGACCACGTCGTGTACGGAGCCGTTTAGCCGCTCTGGCCTCTCTAGCCGCTGTACATCACGGCCGCAAGCCCCGATCCCACCCTGAGGAAGTTCGTGTTCACGGCGTAGAACGAGAGCGTGTACGAGACGTCCTCTGGGGGCGGGACCACGTTCAAGAAGAGCTGGAACTTCTTTATGCGCGACATGTTGGCGTGGCCCGAGGGCTGGGACGTCTGCGTGGGGTAGAGAGCGAAGCTATAGCAGTAAACGCCCTTCTTGCTCGCGCTGTGGTTCTCGTAGGGTTGCACGATCTCAAAGTACCGCGCGTCCTTTTCCTGCGTGCGGTCGTAGCCGTTCATCATCAGCTTGGCGGAGTTCATGATGGACCTGGACCCGGGGTTGGTGTAGTTGAACCACTCGTTCTTGAGCTTGGCGTCGGAGCGCTTGAGGACCCAAAACACCTCCGTGACCGGGTTCATGAGCGGGATGGTGATGGTGTTGTTCTCCACGATGCCGTCGACGTCCACGCGGGTCAGCTGCGTCATCAAGTAGTCGATCGGCTTCAGGCCGAAGTAGGTGCGCTCCTCCACGTCCAGCACGACGTACGTGACCTCCAGGGCCAGCTTGAAGTTGACCACGGAGTCGCTCACCACCAACGCCTGGGCGGGGTCCAGGTACCCCGCGATGTGGTGGGTGGGGTCCTCGATGATGGGGGCGTACCAGCCCAGGGCCCCCGTGCGGGGGTGCGCGTAGAACAGCTGGTACACGTGCACGATCGGCCGCAGGACGATGACCACCTCCACCGGGGCGTACAGGAGCGCCACCAGGGGCAGTGCCAGCGCCGGATTCGTGCAGAACCAGAAGTTGAGGGGCACGTAGAGGCGGCGCCCCGCGATGGTGGGCTGGTCGTACCCGGACGACACCGGGAACTTCTTGATCTGCAGCGGGATGATGGCGTTGTAAAACGTGTTGTTGTCCGGCTCGTACATGTCGATGCTGTTGCCGATCATCTGGTTGTAGATCTCGCGTTTGTCGGCGGTGACGTTGAGCTCCGACCAGATGTGCAGCCACTCGCCGTACTGCTTGTCCACCACCGACCCCCCTATCATCAAGTGGTAGTGGTCGATCATGGCTTCCGCGAGGTTCGGCACCCACCGGAAGTTGGGCCGCGTGGTCCCGTCGCAGAACACCGCGGGCAGGTCCAGCGTGAGGTACATTCGCGTGACCAGGTCGCCGTTGCGCTCGATTTTGCAGCGCGCCTCCGTGGGGCGGAACAGGTTGCACGTCGTGCGGCTGGTCGGGAGCGTGAGGTTGTCCATCGCGAACTTGGAGTGCTGTTTGAACACGTTCTTGAAGAAGGATATCTCCGGGTTGCCCGTCCCCGTGAAGATCATGTCTTGAGATCCGGAGCTGTACACCAGCTGCAGCACGGCACCACCCATCGCGACGGCGCGGCTCTTTCTTTCAGCTGCGGTTTTGGAGTCCCGCAAGGTGCCGCGAACAATGCGGCCAACCTATAAAAAATGCATGCGAGAGCGGAGGACGTGTGTCTGCCGAGGCCAGTAGCAGCAGCATCGGACTCGAAGGCGATGGAGGGCGGCGGCGGCCGCGGTTTCGTCTCCGCATTGATCGATCGGGTGTGGCGGGAAAAGAGGGACAACAAAACAGCCGGCGATAGCAGCAGCATCGGTTGCTCGCCTGTTCGCGATGCCGACAAGCTGCTCTCCATGGAGGCGGAGTTCGCTCGAGAGGTGCAGCGCATGGTGGCGGAGGGCTGGGTGCACGTAGAGCCCACGTCGCCGAACGGGCCCCTGCTCATCCCCACGTCGTCCTTGGCCGTCCGGAGATCCACTCAACCGCTCCCGCAAGACATGGCCCGGGACATCGAGGTCGCCTGCCGAGGAGGTGGCGGGGGGACCCGTACCCGGCTCTCGGCGGTCTGCGAACACACCGTCGTGGCGAGGGACGAAGACGTGCCGTTCGTCCGCGCGGAGTTCGGCCGTCGAATCAAGACAAGCGAGAATTCGGACCCGTGCTCGGAGATGCGGAAGGCCTGCAACGCGGTGATGCGCGAGAGGGGCCACGCCCCGGCCGAGATCTGCGCCTGCTTTCGCGTGCCTCTCGCAAAGTGCGAGGGGGGGTCGGGCCGGGCCGCCGCCGTCGTTCAGCACGAGGGCCTGGGGCCCGTGCGGTGCTGCAACATCTTCCCCGTGCTGTGCGTGCCTGCGTACGCCGATCGACCCGCGGGACCGCGCGTCTGCGTGTTCTGGTGCCCCGAGTTCGGGGCCCACGTCAGATTGCTAGCATCTTGAGCGCCGACGTCAAAGACGTCTGCTGGCCCTGGAAAGGCCGCGCGACGGCACGTGCACACGCCTTCACGGCCCGCACGATGGCTTCCGGGGCCGTGGGGTGGATGGCGACCAACATCGCGATGGGCACCAACAGGTACGCGGCCATTACCGCAGCGCTCCCCCACACCTTCGAGCGTGGTCTCAGCCCACGTATAAGGGGATCGGCGTCGTGGCTCTTCAGGGTTCTCAACAACCTCTCCGTGTAAGTGACCCGATCCGAAAACGCATCCCTGATTTCCGCCAGGGAGGCTTGCATCCGCCGGGTCCTGTCGACTTGCTCGCGCGTGCCCTCGTTTAGAACCAGCTCGCGCACGTACAGGGAAGACGCCAGCAGCGCGGGAAGGGACAGGGCCAACGTCGCGCGCGCGGCCGTCAACGCCAGTCCGGAAGCCGCCATCGACACCAGCATGTCCGACATGACGATATAGTGTTGTTGCTTTCTTTGTTCGAGCGAACTTTCCCATCGTCGGCCCTGCTCGCTCACTCGGAGATCACGTGCATGCTGAGCTTCACGCCAAAGCGAGCCTGGCACCCGAAGAACCAGCCGTCGGAGAGGCATTCTTGGGAGACGCCGCAAACCTCCCGGGTGTCCCAATTCATCAGAGTGATGCGCACTTTCCCCAGAGACGAAGAAGAGTGTATGTTGGATGCGATGCTCCGGTGCTTCCACCGCATCTTGGCACCGACGTACACGCATCCGGACGCCGAGCATTTCCACAGCACGGGAACGCACACGACGAAGGGCAGGCCGCGCTCGTTGCATCCTTCGATGGGCCGCGGCTCCCCCCCGGAAAGGCCCTCTTCGCACCCGGGTGCCAGGTGGAAGTCCCAGTCCACGCTGTGGTGAGTCCAGCAGGTCGCGTCCACGCGTTCGCACGCCGCGGGCACGTGGGGCAATGCGCGGGAAGCGCGCAGGACCGCCGCGCCGGTGTGGGACAGTTTGGCGACGTCCAGGGCCGCCACCAAAGCGCACCATCTGTCCCGCTCCGCCGCGACCCACGGGTTGTTCTCCCTCACGCACAGGAGGAAGTCCAGGAACACGTCTTGGCACACGCAAGATCTCAGGCGCTCGCTGGACATGACGCTTTCCACCAGGCCCAACGGCAGGCCTCGGACGCACGCGAGCCTGTCGTACGACGACTTGAACTGGGAAGGGTTCTCCAACCTGCACATGACTTCGCGGACGAAGCTGCTGCTGGCCAGGACGGAGTTGGACACGGCGTGATCGCACAGCACGTCCAGCCACTCCCCGCGCTTCCCCACCAAGTGCCGCGTGCACGCGTCGCATACGGCGGAGGCCCCGTACATGTCGGCCGTGGACAGCAGGTCGCAGGTCCGTCGGGGCGCGGACGTCTCGAGCCAGTGGCTTCCCCACTCCGACAAGGCCTCCCGACTCGCGAACCCCTTGTAAGCGAACTCTATAAAGTCCCGCGCGGCCTCCTGGCTGTCCTTCCACCCGCGCACGGATATCTCCTTGCCCGGCGACGTCCACCGGACGGCCGCCTCGAAGTACTCGAAAGAGGCCGTGGTGCAAAGGACCACCAAGTGGCCCGGGAGGCTCTCGTCCACGGAGATCCGGATGGTGCAATCCGAGAACAGCGGGTTGAGGTAAAAGAGGTCGAACATTATAATTATTGTTCCTCGTAGTGGACCGATCGATCGACTGCGGCGCCCAGTTGATGGAGGGGAAGTCAGGGGACGCAGTTTCAATAGCTTGATGATGATGCTATCACCATCATGATGGACGCCGCCGATACGGCCGCCGAACACACGACCACGGTTATCCCCATCGCCTTGCGGTGCATCGCGTAGACCTCCTCGACGTCGTCGGACCGACGCGCCATTTCGGAACGGAGGCTTTCGGCTGCCAGGCGCAACGACTCGTTGATGGAGGATCTGTCGTTGGATGTCAGCACCTGCAGGGCGGTGGAGTAGCTCATGTACGAGCGTTTCGGGGCTCCCCTCCTCTTGTTCGGAGTGTCGCGTGCGTCGCGCACGGCCTCCATCAACTCGGGGTCCGCTCCGTTGGACCGCAGCTCCGCGTCCGTGGGAAGGGACCCCGGCGCGTACGCGTCCTCCAGGCAGCCGACCAGGGCCTTTCCCACGCGCCGGTAGGTCGCCCTCGTGCCCATGAGACGGCCGAGGCCCAGCGCCGGACACGCGGCGGCCACGCGGGCCTTGAAGAGGATCGCGCAGGAGAGGTTGGGCTGCGCCGGGGAGGGCAGGGCCGCGGTCTCCGCTTGCGTCAGCCAGGACGCGGGAGCGGCCGCATCCAGGTGCGCTCTGGGATGACTGTGGACCACGCCTCGGGCGCGCTGCCAACTCAGCACGTGGGCCATCCCGGGGACGTCGGGCACGGAAGCCCGGGTCGCGGCTTGACTCAGCGACTGCGCAGGTAACGTGTCGGCGGGCTGCGTGGATCCCGCCACCCAGCTCAGGACCTTGGTTCGTGCCTGGCCCTGCTCGGGCAGGAAGGCCACGAGGTCCGCGTCGGCCCGTACCGCCAGCTGCAGGCACTGCGAGTCGCCCACCAGGGCCATCGGCCCGCCTCCGGACTGGTCGCGGCACAGCACGCGCACGTACCCCTCGCCCGCCACGTGCATGCATGCCACGAAGGTCTTCGGGTACCGCATCATGCAATCCGCCAGCGCGTCCTCGAAAGTCGCGGCACCCTGCACCGGCTCGGTCGCGAGCCGCCGCCCGTCCGATCCGCGGAGGCCCAAGAACGCCCCTGGGCCCGTCGCCACGGCGGCCGATCGGGGCAGTGCGGACGCCAGCCGCTCCCGGTCCAGCGCATCCGCGAGCAGGCCCTTCTTCGGACACCGCGCTTGCTGAAGGCCGTCCTTCACGCTCTCGATCGAGGCGCGGGCCTGCTGGGGGCAGTCGCCGTCCCTCGCGCACTCGGGGGTCGAGCCGCACAGGCGCAGGAGCGTCTCCTTGGGACGCAGCAGCTTCTTGTGCACCAGCACGTTGGCACGCAGCAGGATGCCGGAGTTGACCATGGCCACCGTGGCGACGCACGCCACCAACGTGGCCGCCCACACCCACAAGCTCAGTTGCACCTTGTCGGTGGGAGGGAACGCGGCGATCACCGAGGCCCCGGTCATCGCCGCCAGTGCCAGCGCCAGGCTCACGACCACCAGGACAACCACGTGCACGGCGATCCCCGCATCGGCCTGCCGTCTCGTGCGCGCGGCCCGGGAGGACACGTTTTGGTCGGCGACGGCCCTCGCCACGGCCCCCGAAGAGACGTTGCGGTTTTGGTCCGCGCAGTAGAGGCCCAACCGGTACAACGCGCCGCCGCGCGGGTTGGCGAGAGAGGAGAACATCGTCATCATTATTTCTTGCTCACGACGTATATGTTTCCTTGTGGAAAGGGAGAGAATTCGCACCAAGAAAGAAAGAGATGGCCGAGTCGACTCTGGACAGGGTGATCAAGTACACCAAGCTTGTCAAGAACTTGTACGGCCTGGCGCTCTACGGGATGATCGCGGCGGCTTTCGTGGTGGTGGTGTTCATGGCGAACGTGCTGTACCACCTCGCCAAAAGGGTGAGGTGGCCCACGGCCTTCGCCCGGGCGCAAGCGGCTCACTCGTTGGACCCCAAGGCCACGCGCGTCAAGACGGATGCGGCGGAGGGCCCGCTGGCTTTCTCGTCCGTGGGGGGCGGGTTGAGAGGCGCGTGGGACAGGCTGAAAGCCACGGAGCCCGCGGCCGTGCAATCGCGTCTGGACGCGACGCGCGTGCTGCGCATGAGTTGCTCGTGCGACGTTTCGACCTTGCTGTCCCCCTCTGCCAACAAAGCCAGGGTGGACGCCCTGTTGTTCGCCAAGGGGGCGGACGACTTCGTGCTGCTCCGTGCTTGCTACGCGATGCAGGCGTGGGAGAAAGGGTACGTTCCGCTGTGGCAAGACCCGAACAGGCAGGGTGTGGAGTCCGTGGGCGATGTTAAGCCGCCCGGGGACTACGCGGATTTCGTGCAGCGGTTCGTGCCCCAGAGCAGGCACGGGGCGTTCTTCGGCGGGTGGGCGAAGCGTCTGGGTCTGGTGAGCTCCAAGCCGCTGCCGTGGAAGTCCTTGTCGCAGGCCGAGAAAACCAACACCATCAACAGGCTGCTGTCCAACCCGGGATTCCCTCTCGCCAGCGCCAACATGGAGCAAGGCCGGAACCGTCTGAACGAGATCGAGTCCGCCCTGCGCGTCTTCGAGAGGCAGGTGATGGCGGCGTCCGCGGATTTCATGTGTCTGGTCAACCCCGTGGAGCTGGCGTTCTTGGCCAATCCGCGCACGATGTCCAGGGCGTCCCTGGACGAAGCCCACGACGTCGTGGGAAGCATCCGCAGAATGGACGCCACCTCGCGTGCCGCCGTCGCCGATTGGCTGAGAGGCGCTGCGACCTTGCCCCCGAAGTTCGTGTCCAGGGACCTCGCCGCCTCGATGGCGAAGATCCCCAGCGTGTCCTTCGCGGAGTGCGTGTCGCCCTCCAAGACCACCTCGGACTTCACGGCGTCCTGGAAGGACGAGAGCGGCGTCGTCGGCAGCCACCCGGCTTTCCGCAAGAGAATGACGGCCATGATGGTGACTCTCGCGGCTCTGGCCGACGTGCACGTGATGCTCGTGGGCTACAAATCCGCCCACGTGTACAACGAGTTCTGGGAGGCCAACAGACCCTCCTTGTTCAACGAGATATGGATCCCGTACTACCGCAGCACGTGGCAGCTCGGGCTCTTCCCCAGGTGGAAAGAGCTCTGGCGCGATAAGTCTTACGATCAGAAGCAGCGGGACATGATACGGCAGATGCTGAGTTGGTCGCGCTCCCTGCCCAAAAGTGCGGGGGAAAGGCTGGTCAAAGGCGGCGGAGAAGACTACTCTGCTACTACTACGGTGGAGGGGTTCCAGGCGGACATGAGCCGTACGCGTCGGTTGTCTCGGCAGGAAAGACGACGGGAGAACAACAGCATGAAGGGGGGTAACGCGCTCAACAGGGGCTTCAAGAGAATTGTCAACAAAGCCTCGAAAACCGTCAAGGAAGTCCCGGGCAAAGCTTTAGACGGGACTTTGGGGAGGTTGTGGGACAAAATCAAGGACGCGTTCGAAGACGCGTATGATAAGCTGACGAACTTCGTGGGAGACTCCGTCAACTCCATCGAAGACACGATCGTCAACGACTTGTGGGGGGGGATCGTGGGAGTCAAAAACGATCTGTGGAGGGGGATCACAGGAGTCAAGGACGATCTGTGGAGGGGCACTCAAATGGTGGGGGACACCGTGAAGAACGACTTGTGGAGGGGGATCACGGGAGTCAAGGACGATCTGTGGAGGGGCACGCAGACGGTAGGGGACGGGATCACGAGGTCGGTGAAAACCGTCGAGGGCAAGATTGACAACATGTCTTCCGGTATGAATCGAGTCGTCGGAGACATCAAGGGTACGGCCGACACCATAGAAAGGAGCGTGAAAGGGGTGGTTCGAGACGTAGGCGACGGGGCTCGCAGGGCTGTCGACGACATCAGAAATGTTGCGCAAGGGGCTGCGAGCGAAATCAGAAACGGTGCGCAAGGGGTCGCGAAAGACATCCGAGATGGCGCGCAAGGGGCTGCGAACAAATTCGTAGACACTGCAAAGGGGGTGGTGAACGACGTCAAAAAAGGTACGGAAGGGGCCGTTAACACCATGAGGGAAGGAGTGCAGGGCGCAGTAGGCGAAATTCGAAACGTCGCGAATAAAGCCGTGAACGAAATCAAGGGGGTGGAGAAATCGCTATTGGGGGGGTTCAACGATATCTTGCGTCCTTTCCAAGATTTCGGGAAGTCCGTGAGAGAGTTTTTCAAGAGGTTCAGCGGCTTCTTCAAGTCGATCGGCGATTTTTTCAAGAGGATCTTCACGAACCCCACCGCCTTCCTCATCAACCTCGTTCTGTTGTTTCTGTCCATAGCAGCCATGGCCTTCATGGAGATAGTGGCGGTGATCGCGCGCGTGAGTCCGTTCAACAAGGCGGTGCGGCTTCGGTTCGCCTTGCCCCTGGTGGCGGAGACCGCGGCCCAATCCGTGGCCACCATGTTCATAGCGTGGTACGCGCTCTTGCTGACGGTCGCCAACGCCGCTTCCAACGGGCGATTGCGGGACATCGTGCGCTGCGACTCCACGCCGGGCATGTGGTTCACCGACCCCTTGTTCCACAGAGGGGGGATGCACCACGGCCGCCAGAGGCTCATGCACTACCTCTGCCTCAGGTCCTGCCCGGAGGGAAGCAAGCCGTTCGCCGCGTTCCCGCTGGTGTGCGCCTCTCTCTCCAAGAAGGAGAAGGCCGAGTCCCAGTACTGCCCCACGGCCGCCCTGTACCGGCTCCACAACGGCCTCGGCCTGCGCAAGGGCGTCGCCTACGACTCGCGCGTGGACGACTCCGCCGCCTGCTCCCAGCCGGCCTCCATGCCCCAGACCGCGTCCTTGCTGGTCCAGCACTGCGCGGCCTCTCACTCGTCGAAGCACGGGAGGGACCTGCGGCTCGTGTCGCTGGGGCTGCCCCTCAGGTCCTGCACCTCCGTGTCCGCGGCCATGGCTTTCGGCAGCAAGAGCGTGTCGGACTCCGTGGCCGAAGTGCTGCGGCCGATCCGCTCCGCCCGCTCCAGGGCGAAGTCAGCGGGCACGGCGGCGACCCGGCACTACCTGCTCTCCCTTCTCAAGCTCTTTGCCGTGGTCTCCACGGTCGTCGCGAGCTGCGTCGTGGCCACCTCGGCCAGCGGGCTCCTGGAAGCTCAGAAGGTCTAGACGCACGAGCTTCGGCCGCCGCCCGCCCCGCGCCATGTGCACGCGGTTGAACTGCTTCACGAACTCCCACGGAACTTCCAGGTCCTCCAGGTGCTGGTGTCCTTCTTCCAGCCCCGCGATCAGCTCCACCGCGTCCAGGAGGTGGTGGACGTACTTGGCGAGTCCGGATGCCGGCCGCCCCCCGCGCGAGTGCACGGAGTGGTGCGTGACCGCCAGCAGCTCCACCACGTTGGCGATGGACTCGCATGGCGTGCCCCTCGGGTCCTGGAAGAAGCGCTGGATCCACGCGGGGGCCGCCGCCTCGCCCGAGCGGTCCCAGAGGTGCTCGCATCCGGGCGGAGGGTCCATGGCGACCACCGTGGAGGCGGGGAGGCCGCGCAGGGGCGTGGTGGTGACCAGCACGAGGGAGTCGGACAGGGCGCCGTCGGAGAGCGCCCGCAACGCCCGCTTCAGGTCCTTGAGCGCGGACGGCTTGGTCACGGCGAACGCGACCGACGCCCCGCCGCGATCGGCGATCTCCGCGGGCCGCTTGCAAGCGTCGAACGACCACAGGAGGTCGCGCACGGCCACGTCCTCCTCCGCCAGCACCGCGGCGACCGCTCCCGCATCGCGCAGACGCGCGCTGACCCAGACGGGGTCGCAGTGCACCAGGTTGCGGGCAGGCATCGCATAGAGTGCGCGTGTGCCTCTTGTCCGAGACACGTTCAATATTGTAGATTCACATTATAGTATGTCGCAGAATGCCCCCGGGTAACAAGCACGTCGTGGGTGGAATGGCCATGGCCGAACTGGACCTCAACCTGCGCAAGTTCGACATGAACAAGATCAACAGCAGCCAGACCATCGCCTTCATCGCGCAGAGGCGCAGCGGCAAGTCCGTGAGCGTGAAGGACATCATGTTCCACCTGCGGAGCCTGCCCATCGGCACGGTGGTGTGCCCCACGGAGTGCGTGAACAAGTTCTACTCCGAGTTCGTTCCGCCCACCCTCATCCACGACGAGTACACGCCCCAGCTCATCAACAACGTGGTGCAGCGGCAGTTCAGCGTCAACAAGGAGAACGTGAGGCGCAAGCGCAAGGGGCTGCCCCCGCTGGACACCCGCGCCTTCCTGATCCTCGACGACTGCATGTACGACAACTCGTGGGTCAAGGACAACAACATCCGCTTCCTCCTGTTCAACGGGCGGCACATCGACCTGCTCTTCATCATCACCCTGCAGTACATCATGGGCATGCCGCCCTCGTTCCGCACCCAGTTCGACTTCGTGTTCATATACCGCGAGCCCATCATCAGCAACCGCAAGCGCATATACGACAACTTCTGCGGGATGTTCCCCTCGTTCGACGTGTTCTGCCAGGTCATGGACCAGGTCACCGAGGACTACCACTGCCTGGTGATCGACCGCACGACCAAGAGCAACAGGCTGGAGGACCAGGTGTTCTGGTACAAGACGGACATAAACATGCCGAACTTCAGGACGTGCTCAGACAGGATGTGGGAGATCGCCGCGCAAAAGGCGCGGGAGGCCACCGAGGGGTCCGACTCGGACTCGGACTCGGACTCCGCGATGGCGGGGTGCGGCAAGCCGTCCACGTTCGACACGGCCTCGTGCAGGCCCAAGTCCAAGGTCTCGATCAACGTCAACAAGCGCGCGTCTCACGGCTCCACGGCTCTGGTGGCCAGGCAGGGGGGGTCGTCCCGCTAGTCGGCCGTTCCGGTGACGCTGTCCACGTCGTAGAACAGGCTCTGCATGCACGTCACGCGCACGGACGCGTCCGCGTGTCCCACCCGCGCGCGGATCTGCCAGATGCAATCCGCGCCCGGGATGGCCGTGCGCAGTCCGAACATCTGCACGGTCATCCACATGGGGGACGCACCCAGGCCCGCGGGCAGCGCGGCGCTCTTGCTCATGACCAAGACTTCCTCGGTCAGGTTGTAGAGCTCCACGTACACCTGGCAGCCCAGGGGCAAGGGGTTGGCCGCGGCCACCTCCAGCACCAGCTTGATGCTGTCCAGGGCGGTGGCGCCGTCCCCGTCCAGCGTCTCCAGAGGGGACATGATGAACGATTGCAGGACAGCGGGCTCGGCCACGGCGCTGGTCGCCGGCGTGTGGATGCACTGCGTGGTGGCGTGGCTGAGCACGGGAGGGGAGGGGGGGTCCCGGTAGGACTTCACGGCGTCCTCGATCTGCTGGGGAGAGGCGGTGCTGCCCCTGCGCAAGACCACGGTGATGATGTCGGCGCGGGTGGACGCGACCAGCCCCGAGTACACGTTGCTGCCCAGCGCGTTCATCAAGTGGCCGTCCAGGGCCTGCAGGTTCTGCGGGGACCCCGCGTTCCTCACCACCTGCTCGAAGTCCTGCGGGAGTCGTCTCTCGGCGCCCATGGCCACGCGCTCGCGTTTCACGGACATATCCGCCTGCGTGCGTTCGTGTTCTATTCTATATCCGCATCAAAACTCCAGTCCGAACGGAGCGGAGGGGAGGCGCAGCAGGTTGTACCCGTGGATGGGTTCCCGCCCGCCCGCGTCGGCCGCCTCGTACGATCTCAAGAAGCGTTCGGCGCTCTCCGGCGGGAGGAGGTCGTCCCTGTGCGCCCACGAGGATATCTTGCTGCGGATGTCGGGCCGCACGAAGCTGAAGTGGTGGAACATCGGGGCCCGTGTCAGGTGGTGCTTCACACGGCGCTTGACGAAGGGGTAGGCGTTTTGCACGGCCAGGTCGCGCTCCGCGTCCCCGAAAACGTTTTCGGGGTCCGAGAGGAACCACTTGGGCGCCAGGACCACCGAGTCCTCCACGGCGTCGGCCCGCAGGGTCGTGTGCTTGAAGTACCAGTGGTTGGCCAGCTTGAACACGTATCCGCTGCTAGGGGGCGTGTGGGGTAGCTCCGCGGCCACCCACTCGGCGAAGGCGTCTCCTTCCGGGATCTCGTCGGCGTCCAACAACAGGATCCACGGGTGCCTGGCCTCCTGTATGCCCGTCCACCTCGACAGGTTGTGCCAGTAGGCGGTGGGCCGACGAGCCACCCCTCCCCACGGGATCGAGCGGGTGTCCTTGGACACGTCCACGTCGTACGTCAGGACCCGAACGCCATCGTGCTCGTGCCCGGGATCGGACGTGATCGGAGGTGCGGGATCGGGGGCGCCGTCGTACGTGTGCGTGCCCGCGCAGAGCAACACGTCGTCGCTGAACTTGCGGCACTCGGTCAGCAGAGCGTCCAGGAAGGGTCGCTCGTTGTTGCAGTACGAAACCACCACGGACACGCGTGCTTCGTCGCACATTGTTGTCATATCGTTGCGTGCAAATGTGGGGACGGCCTTATTGTTTTTTTGGGTAATCTATTATTTACATCTGTGGTGGGACGTCGGCTGTTGCCGTTGTTGTCGTTGCGCCGTTGTTGTTCTTGCGCCTGACGATCTCGTTTGCGGCCAGCATGACGGACCTGCTCGACTCTTCCATCGAGGCGTACAATTCGGCCATGGTCATGTCTGCGTGGTCTTTGCGAGAGGAGGAGGAGGAGGACAAGGAGGTCGCCATCTCCCTCTCCAAAGCTTCGATCTTCTTTTTGGCGGCTTCCAACTCGCGCATCAAGCCACTCCGCTCTTCGAACACGCGCGCCAGGGCCAGGCTCCGCTCCTCTTCCACCTTGATGTCAAACTCGGAAGGTTTCCCGCCGCGTACCGCGCCCGAGTCCCACGGCATCACCCTGATCATCGCGTTTCCCGTGAGGGGATTGACTCCTTGGTACTCGTACAGCAGCTTTCCGCTGGCCAGGAACAGGTCCTTTGCGTCCCAGCACGCCCGAAAGCCGGATTTGTGCCACACGTGGAACGGCACCAGGTGGGTCTTGCACGCGATCGAGGGCTCGCGGGTGCACGCGGAGACGTCCACCTCCACCGCGTGCACCACGCGCATCCACGCGTCGGGATCTTTGGCGGAGCCATCGTGCTGTACAGATGCGCTGAGTGCGGCCAGGAACGCGGTGCGGTCGTTGGGCTCGGCGGTGTTCTTGAGCGCGAAGACGCTCCAATCCAACGTTTTCGGGAGCCTCGCCACCTCCGCGAACCGTTTGCGCTTGGCGTTCGTCGGCGGCGACGGAGACTGCTGAGAGGAAGGCGATGCGGCGGGAGGGGACGAAGAGGTGCACACCAGCATCCATGGCTCGGAGGAGGGGAGGGGCGGGGGCGCCGTGGTCACCACGCGGTCGTCCTGCTGCTGCTGGGGCGGAGAGAGCGCTCGTTTCTTGGATGTCGGGGGGGAGGGAAGGGGCGCCAGAGAGAGAGGCGGCAGCATCTCATGCCCCCCCGGGAGGAAGTACGGGTCCAAGTCGCACACCCAATCGTCCATGATCGCCTCGTCGATGCTGCTGCTACTGCTTCTCCTTCTCATTCTCCTTCTTCAATGATGCGTCGTGCTGCTACTAGATGGCAGTGCTGGTGCTGGTGCCGGTGCCACCACCCATCCGGGCATCCAGTGCGGCCAGGAATGCCGGAGTGCACAACAAGCGGGGCACGGGCAAGAACCTCGACGGCCTGGCGTGCCGATTGCCGCCGGCCACTCCTCTTCTGGACCCGCGACTCTCGAAGACCAGCCCCACCTGTCGCTCGGCCTTGTCGAAGGAGTGGAGCAAGTCGTTCGGGCATTCGTAGCGCATGCCCTCGCAGGCGGAGCAGAGGTGCACGCGCCGGACGGCCGAGTCCGTCTCGGAAGCGATCGAGAGCACGGACCGATGCGGGTGCTTGCGTTGGCACGCGAATCCCACCTTGGCGACCGTCAGGGCGCTGCACATGTACCCCTCCACCTCGCGGAAGAACGCGTCCATGTCGTGGTCGTCCTCGTCTCCTCTCATCACCACGAAAACGTACACGACGCTGCCGTCGCTCGGCGGCTTTGCGCTCGGGAGGAGGAGTTCGGAGAGCCACCGGCCCGCGAGGACCACGCGCCCCTCGAACCTGCGCGCGGTGGAGCGCACGTACCACGGGGTGGCGTCGAACACCAGCCTGGTCGCGACCACGGCCCCGCTGTCCTCGCTGGCATCTCCCGTCGCCACCAGGCTCTCCGTGACGTCGATGGTCGGGGGGGTGCTCGAGCCGCGGAACACGCAGTCTCCCGCCAGGGACCGGAAGCGCGCCACGGCCCGCGAGCAGTCCGAACTCTGCGAAAGCAAGGCGGCCCTCCGCAGCGCGTGGTGCGAGTCCGAGCGCGTGCCGCCGCCGTGGAGGGGGACCAAGAGGGCCCGCAACTCCGCCACCCGCTCGTAGAACCCCTTCTTGTCCCTCAGCCTGCTGGGCAGTCGGCCGGTGCGCTCCACGTCCATGAGGCTCAGGAAATGATCGATCTCGAACTCTTCGAGGCGGGGCGGGGAGGGCCTCGCCAGCGAGGGCATTCTCTCCCACATGACCGCGTCCACGGGCTCCTCCAGGGGACCGTCCGAGAAGACCAGCCTGGCCATGCGCCTGGGCGGCGCGACCTTGGCTGCCATGCACAGCAAGCGGGCCGGGATCGCACGGGGGCCCGGGGGGGTAGATGAGGAGGAGGATGAGGAGGAGGGGATGCTCCACGCGGCCGGGTCCAGCGATATGTTGACGTCGCAGCGCGTGAGATACGAGAGCCCGAACGACACCTCCGAGTCCGTGAAGACGTACCCGACCGCCCGGGCCGCCTCGGACGTGCGGAACAGCACGAACGCCTCGCTGCGCGTCTTCATGACCGCCGCCGCGTCCAAGACCTTGGGGAACCACCTGCGCATCCAGCGGAAGCGCGACGCCCCGCGCACGTGCAGCATGCAGAGGCCGTTCTCGTCGGTCAGCTTGAGTACCGCGCCCGGGCTGCCGCCGGGGAGCGTGTGTCTCTCGCAGAGGAACGCGTCGTCCTCGCCTCCTCCTCCTCGGCCGCCCAGGAACGCGGAAAGACGGGCTTCCACGTCGTCCACGGAGCCCGCCGTATTATCGTTGCTGTTGCCATCGTCGTAATCGTGCAATAAGGCGCTCTCTTCCATCCGAAGAAACGGCGAGGGAAAATCCGAAGAAGGAAGAGGCAACTTGAAAGATAAGATCGTCGTTCGGCGTTGTTGTTGTTGTGGTGGTTCTTCTTCTTCTTCAACACGCTGCTTCTCGTTTGCTTCTTGCTGCTGCACTGCACCATCATGCTGTCTCGGACGCAGGAGGAGTGCGGTAACAACAACTGCCCACACTGCGGCGAGGATCCACGCAACCGCACCGTGTTCGACTTCAAGCTCGTGTGCCGGGCGTGCGGCACCATCTGCGAGGACTACGTGCTGGACGTGCTGTCCGCCGAGGCCGCGAGCGTGTGTGCACAGGGCCGGTCCAGCTGCATGATGCCCCCCATGGAGCAGCACCAGCACTCGGGGTCCGGCCGCTCCCCGGAGGACGCGCGCATGTTCCCCAAGATGAACAGCGGGACCATCATCCGCCCCTCGCACGCCACGCACCACGTCTCCGGCTCGAGCGGGATGATGCGCCGCGTGCAGGAGCGGCACCTGTGGTCCCACACGTGCCACAGGGAGCGCACCATGATGGCGTGCATGAAGCAGCTCTTCGGGCGGGCCGCGTTCACCACGGGCGTGTCGGTCCCGGAGATAGCCATCGAGGACGCCAAGGCCATGTTCGGCAAGGTGATGTCCAAGAGCCGCGGCAACAAGCCCGGGATCATGGCGGCGTGCGTGTACGAGGCCCTCAAGCGCAACCACACGCCAAGGACGTCCAAGGAGATAGCGGACATGTTCGACGTGTCGCTCCCCACCCTCACCAAGTCGTGCAAGATCGTCCGGCACGCGTTCGAGGACGCGTCGTGCGACGAGCCCACTGCGGAGGCCGTCGCCGCCGTAGTCAACAACAAGAAGAAGGAGGTCGCCTCCTCCTCTTCCTCCAACAACGTGACCGCGTCGTACATGCTGAACAAGCTGCGCTCGGCGGTCCCGGGGTGCTCGGACGGCCAGATGCAGGAGTGCCGGGACGTGCTGCGCAAGGCCCAGGCGTCCGCGATGTTCAACTGCGCCCCGCACACCATGGCGTGCACTTGCATGTGCGTCGTGTTCGGCGCGGACAAGGAGTGCAAGAAGCGCTTGTGCGAGGCCGCGGGGGTGAGCGCGGTCACCGTGGCCAAGCACGCCAAGGCGATGTCTAAGCTCGTGGGTCGCTGATGACGCCGCACGGGCCCCACCACCCCCTGTCCGTCCCCAGCCCCTTCCCGAGCAGCCTCTCCGCGCCCGTCGCGGGCGTGTCGCGGCGGCTCTCCCACGAGAAGAGCGCGTCCACGTGCTGGCGCACGTCGTCCCCCGAGTAGAACAGCCTCTTTCCCACGGGCGTCTGCCCCAGCACGACCGACACGTGCCGTTGGGTGCCGTCGGGCGCACGGAACCACGCGTGCAGAGCGGGGGGGTACAGCGTCTTTCCCACGTAGTACGAATTGGGCAGGAACGGCACGTCGATGGTGGCGCGGCCCCGGATGACCGGGGCTTCGCCTTTCGTGGGCGTGCCTTGAACGGCCTGTTCCCAGCTCACGAACGGCATGGCCGATCCTCCGACGTGGCCCAGCCGCCTCTCGAACGGCCGAGCAGCTACGTAACGAACCGAGCCGCCGTCGATTCCGAAACGCGACAAGTCGAGTTCGACCTTCATGTCGTACCGTCACCGTCAAAGCGTTTATTATATAATCCACACCCAAATCTTGCACGCACGAAAAGTTACACTCGTTTGAAAGAAATCGTATCAATCCTCCAACAAGTACAACATCCCCTCTCGCCCGAGCATCCCGATTTTCTGCAACTCCTTGGCCACGACGTTCTTGAACTCGGTCTTTCCGTTCCAACCCATCCTTGCCTCCACCACGCCTATGAACTCGTCTTGTTCCACCGCATCGACACCACGACCCACGTACTCTTCCACAATCACCTTCACGACTTCACGCACCTTCACGACTTGACGCACTCTACATCACCATTGCGAGAGCAATAAAACCGCGGTGTTGAGCCGAACATGTGCAAAAGGCTCGTTTCAGCCACGAACGCTCTCGCATCAAGGGATGGTTGTTTGTCAAACAGACGTACCTTGCACGCTCGATCTTGAGGACGTCTTCAAGCACGGAATTCTTGGCCATCAACGCTTCGTTTTCGGACGTCAGTGCTGTGTTCCTGGTTGTCGCCGCAACCAAGGCATCCCTCAGCTCATCTTGTGTCATTGCAGCGATATCGTCCATTGTGTAGGCAGCGTAGTCGGTCGCACCGCGAGGAGGAACATCTCCATCGTGCGTTGCCATTATATAGTTTGCACATGAACACAGTGTTATTTCTGAAAGTCGAACGGTTGCCATATTGTTGTTGATGTTGTACCACATTCAATTGTGCAACTTCATCGCAGCTTCGCTGCATAGATGCGTCTCGAATCAGGTCCAGCTACCTACGAATGCGACATTGAGGAGGATTCTCGAGTTTGAAACTCGTGTTGGTGGGAGAGTGCGAACCCTACCATTGCAACAACCATGCATGCATACAATCGATCATCCAAGCCAACTTCTCAATTGAAAGAAGATGCATTGTTTTTTTGTATAAAGGCATTGCAAGTGGAGACTCGCTATCATTTTTCCAACCAAGAGTACAAGGCAGTCGTTTGCATACACGCCCGAAGATGAAGTCTGTCACACAAGCCGAACGCGACGCGTGGTCCACAGAACTGCAGTTGCGCGACGTTCCTCTCGTCACCAAAGCCGACGTGATGCGTGCGTACAAAACACTGGCTCTCGAGAGGCACCCGGACAAAGGCGGGTCCCACGCGATGATGACAAGTTTGAGCGAGGCTCGTCAGCTGGCACTGAGGGACTTGGCAGCCTCCGGAGGGAGCGTCCGGCCTCGCCGTAGGGTTGCTTCGGGTCTGGAGGTCGCCTTCGCCGCCATCGAGCGGCACATGGAAGCCGCAAGGAACAAGCTGTTCAAAGACGGCTTCGTGCCTCCTTCTGCGGCCCCGCGCAGCAGCGCGAATAATGCGGCAGAATCGGCGGAAGCGAAATTCGTGGAAGAGACGTATCACTTCAGACTGAAGGCGGGACCCGTCAAGACGGTGGTGCTAGCGGACAGCGAGTTGTCGTGCGGGAGCGACATCTTGGGGAAGATCCGCAAGGAAGTCGACGAGAACAAGAAGAAGAAGACGCTCACTCACTTGTACCCTGCCGTCGCGGCCTCCGTAGCGAAGGTGTTGCAGCGCATGTTCCCTCCGAGCGACGACGTGGTGGATCAAAAGCCCGTTCTGGTGACGCAAATAAACGAAAAGGCCGCGTCGATCATCTACACGGGGCGCTGGGGTGGCACCGCAAGGCCGATGCCGTTCGGTGGGAAGGTGAAAACGTCCGCCAAGAAGATGCGCTCTTTCGTGGTGGAGGTCGGGCCCGAGATACGCTGCCACGTGTGCGAGGGGGCGATCGTGTTCCAAAACGTTCGCAGGGGGGCCAAACGCATGGCGAGGCCGGAAGTGTCCGCACAGAGATCCAAGAAGGCGAAGCTGGCTGCTTGATGGATTTTGTAAAATCGCGCAATCACATTGTACGGTTCGACACTGCAATCATTTTGTTTGGCATTCCCGAAACAACCGAAGCACGGTTCCTCGCTCTGAACACACGCCATATTGGAATCTGTCTCGTCCAAACCAGTACCCACTCATTGCCTTCTAGCTCAAATTGCGCGAGTCATGACATAAAGATTGTTCTTGGTTGGAACTATGTTGACATTCTGAAACACGTATGCACGGTAATAAACATACGGATCAACAAGTCAAATGAACCGCAAATCGGTCGCGATGACTCAGGGATATGGGTGTTTGTTGTTTGTCGTTATTACAAATTGCAAAAGTTCGCAACATCCACAAATCCATCTTTGCAATCTCGCAATAATGCCTCCTACGCCGTTAGCTTCCGCCCCACTACACTACGGGCCGGCGGGAGGCGTGCCCGCGAGCACGATCCTCTGGAGGACCTGCACCAGCACTTGTAAACTTTATAGGACGTGTCCTGCCCTGTAGAAAGGCAGAGAGCACCTCCAGTATGTTTCGGGAGGCGTTGACGTCTCGGTCCCACGTATTCCTCGGGCATTCACTGTTCCAGCAGTGGAGGACCCCGTGCACCTTGCGTCGTTCTTCGTCCC
>JACCDZ011189727.1_pt1 | contig 42260 bp, 39 predicted proteins | sample 7449551 | NCBI WGS metagenome assembly JACCDZ01 (sample SAMN15323452, study PRJNA562643) | freshwater metagenome | isolation source: river surface water | place: USA:Blue River Watershed | collected 2017-08-18
AAGATCACTGTTGAACTAATTGCTCCAATTGCCATGGAAGAAGGTCTTCGTTTCGCGATCCGCGAAGGTGGAAGAACTGTTGGCGCTGGTGTTGTTGCTAAAATTATCAAATAAGAATTATGAAAAAAATTCTATCGGTTTTGGTTTTTCTTTTTGCCTCTTCCTGTGCCTCGACGCACGGTCAATTTATCTCTGAACATAGAGATGCTTGGATTGATGGATATAGTGCAAAAAGTAACCGTGCCGATAGAGGTCTTCTATTCTGCAGAGCAAATGTAAAAGATGATGGTTTGGCAGATCCTGTCTGCTACGAATCCAGATTCGAAGAATATGCAGATGAAAAAGAACGTGTTGTTGAAATAAAGAAAAAAGAAGAGAAGTTAAAGAAAAAAGAATCTATGGCTCAACCCGCTTCTACAAAAGAAGCAAGAGATGCTAAAGATTCTCAATAATTTTTCTTTCTCTAGGAGCGTAGCTCAACTGGTAGAGTAGCGGTCTCCAAAACCGTTGGTTGGGGGTTCGATTCCTCTCGCTCCTGCCACTTTTTGTTAATTCAAAATATAAATTGCTTTGAAAGCGCTGAATTTTTTTAAAGATGTAATTGATGAGTTGAAAAAACTCCAAGTTCCTTCAAAAAGAGAAACTTACATCACAACTGTGACTATCTTAGTCACTATTACGGTTGTTTCGGTGATGATCCTGTTGGCTGATTTTATTATTTCAAAAATTATCGGAATTATTTTCGGTTTATAAAATTTTTAACCCCTCGATTTTTTTACAAAGATGAGTAACGAAAATAAATGGTATATACTAAATGTAATGGCTGGCCAAGAAAACAAGGTCGCTTCGGACATTAAATCGATGATTCTTCGTGGCGCTTTAGGTAGCTTTGTTACTGATGTTTTAGTGCCTTCAAAGCAGGTGATTAAAATTAAAAAAGGCCAGAAAGTTCAGGAAGCGCAAAAATTGTTTCCAGGCTATGTATTCATCAATGCCAATATCAGTTCAGAGGCTTATAACCTAATTAATTCAATTCCAAAAGTGATGGGATTTTTAGGGGGAAAGAATAACCCAGAGGCTGTGGCTGATGTTAAAATGCAAGATATTCTAAATCTTTCTAGTGAACAAATTTCGGATAACAGAAATGTGGTCTTCGAAGTTGGTGAAGTTTTGAACGTAATTGAAGGTCCTTTCGAATCATTTTCTGGAGCTGTTGAAGAATACGATGCTGAGAAACAAAAAGTAAAAATTTCAATTTTGATCTTTGGCAGAGCAACTTCAGTAGAGCTTGACATTAGTCAGGTTGAAAAAGTTTCCTAAAAAAAATCTTTAAAAAATTTTATTTGAAAATTTTTTGTAAAAATAATTTGCAAGTTATTTTTACAAAACTAATTTTCCGCGCCTCGCAAATACCAGGTGATGCTCCTTTGGGTCGGCGGAATCAATAAAATAAAGCTTCTAAATACAAATTACCTAAACAATTTTTTACAATGTCAAAAAGCAAAAAAGAAGTTTTGGGTCTGATTAAATTGCAAGTACCGGTAGGGAAAGCTAATCCAGCCCCTCCAATCGGTCCAGCTCTGGGTCAAAAAGGTCTAAATATCATGGAATTTTGTAAGCAATTTAATGCTATGAAATTCGATTATGAAGGTGGTACTCCGATTCCAGTTACAATCACGGCTTATAAAGATAAATCTTTCACTTTTACCGTTAAAAGTCCTCCAGTTTCTTACTTGATTATGAAAGAAATCGGTTTGCAAAAAGGCTCTTCAAATCCTGGCAAAGATAGCGCCGGTAAAATTACCATGGCTCAAATCAACAGTGTCGCTAAGAAAAAAATGGTCGACATGAATGCTACAAGTCTTGAAGCTTGCGCCCAAATGGTCAGAGGATCTGCCATTTCCATGGGTCTAGAGGTGATTGAATAATAATTTGTGAGCTTACAAAAATGACAAAAAATACTAAAAAAATTGAGAAAACTGAGAAAATCTCGGTTGCGAATCTCGAAGATGGAATCAAAAAAATTCAGGAACTTGCTGCTGCTAAAAAACGCAAGTTCGTTGAGTCAGTTGATATTGCGGTTAATCTTGGAATTGACGCGAAACAATCTGACCAAGCTGTAAAAGGTTCTGTTCTTCTACCAAATGGTTCTGGTAAAAAAGTTAAAGTTATCGTTTTCTGTGCAAATGATGATCAGAAAGAAACGGCTTTGAAATCTGGTGCAGTTCTAGCCGGTCTTGAAGATCTAGTTGCTAAAATTGAAGGTGGCTTTTTAGATTTTGATTGCTGCGTTGCTACTCCTGACGTAATGCAAAAAATCAGTAAAGTTGCTAAAAAATTAGGGCCGCGTGGTTTAATGCCGAGTCCAAAAAATGGGACTGTTACTGCTGATATCCAAAAAGCTGTTTCAGATGCCTTAAAAGGAAAAGTAAATTTCAAAAACGATAAGGCTGGAACTGTACATTGCTTAGTTGGTAAAGTTGATTTCGATGTGAAAGATCTAGTCGAAAATGCTAAAGCCATCGTGAAAGCAATTAAGGATGTTAAACCAGAAGCTTCAAAAGGAAAATTCATCAAAGAATTTTATTTGAATACTACCATGGGACCATCAGTACAAGTTGCTATCGATAGTCTGTAATTAAATTTCTTAAGACGATGAATAAAAATCAAAAAGCAGAACTAGTTTCTTCACTGAAGAGTAAGCTTACAAATAGTGTTTTCGTTGCTGTTGTTCATTACAGAGGAATGAGCGATAAACAACTTTACGATATGAGGGTTGCTCTTAAAGCCAAAAACTGCGACATGAAAATTGCCAAAAATACTTTGGTAAAAGTTGCACTTAAAGGAACTGATTTAGAGATTCTATCTCCACATTTAAGCGGTCCAACAGCGATTCTTTACTCACAAGATCTAATTGCTTTATCAAAAGTAGTTTCTGATTTTGCTAAAGAAGTAGAGTTCCTGAAAATTAAAACTGGATACTTAAACAAAGCATTAGTTGCTGAAAGCACCATTAATGATTTGGCAAAACTTGGATCTTTGGAAGAAGTACGCGCTTCATTCATTGGCAAGTTGACAGCTGCTCAGTCTAACTTCGTGAGAATTATTAAAGCTCCTGAGGCTGGACTTGCTGCAAATTTCCAATAGATAAATCTTTTGGTAACCGAAATTAACAATCTCTCTAAACAACAATAAAACTAAAAAAATGACTACTAATCTTGATCAAATCACAGAAACCTTATCTTCACTTACAGTTCTTGAATTGGCTGAATTAAGCAAAAAATTGGAAGAAAAATGGGGTGTTACTGCCGCTGTTTTCGCTGGCGCTGCTGCTGGTGCCGCTCCTGCTGCTGCAGCTGAAGTTAAAGACAAATTTGAAGTTGTTCTAGCTGCTGCTGGTGACAACAAAATCAACGTTATCAAAGAAGTTCGTGCCATCACTGGCCTTGGCTTGAAAGAAGCCAAAGACTTAGTTGAAGGCGCTCCAAAATCATTAAAATCAGACGTCCCAACTGCTGAAGCTAACGACATCAAAAAGAAGTTAGAAGCAGCTGGTGCTAAAGTTGAATTGAAGTAATCTTCTTCAAATGAAAGCCAATTCATCCTAAATGGTGAATTGGCTTTTTGTCGTTTCTGCTGATCTTTCAGCAAAGCTATATACTACACTCGCTCTCGTCAAAATTTGACTAATAAAAAAGAGGTTTATTCCAGGTGATTCAGACTCGTAATTTTGATCAAGCTCTTTTTAGAAAAAGCTTCGGTAACAATAAAGATAGAGAGGCCATTCCTTACCTTATCTCTCTACAACAAGAATCTTACGAAAAATTCTTACAAGCTAATATCGAATCAGAAAAAAGAGAAAATATTGGTATTCAATCAGTATTTAATTCTTTTTTTCCACTTTCAGACTCAGCTGGCAGAGTAACGTTAGAATTTGTTAGCTATTCCTTAGGAAAGCCAAAGTATGAGGCTCATGAATGTTTGTCGGCCGGCAGAAGTTTTTCAGCTCCGATGCGTGCTCAGCTTCGTTTAATTTTATGGCATCAAGAAGAAGGTAGCGAGGTTAAAGAAATTCGCTCAATTAAAGAACAAGAAGTTTACCTTTGCGATGTTCCTTTGATGACTGATACCGGAAGCTTTATCATCAACGGTGCTGAAAGAGTTATCGTATCACAAATGCGTCGTGCTCCAGGTGTGTTCTTCGACAGTGAAAACGTAAAATTATCTGGTTCTAAATCTTACACTGCTAAAATCATTCCCCATATTGGTTCTTGGTTAGATTTTGAATTTGACAGCAAAGATATCCTTTATTTCCGAGTTGATAAAAAAAGAAAGATTCCGGTTTCTTCTTTGCTACGCGCCATCGGCATGAGTGCAGAAGAGATCATCCGCACTTTTTACGGATCAATTGATGCCTTCATTACAAAAAATGGTTGGGCAACAAAGTTTGATGGTGAAATTTTCTTGGGTAAAAAAGTTGGCCACGATTTGATTTGTGCTGATACCAAAAAAGTTATGGTAAAAGAAGGTACCAAGCTAAACCGTAAAGCTTTAGAAAAACTCAAAGAAGAAAAATTCACCAACTATCTTTTGACTGATGAAATCCTTCTTGGATACATTGTAGCGCAAGATTTGATCGATAACGATACAGGTGAATTGTTGCTTGAAGCTGGTAGTATTGTTACTCCAGAAAGTTTAGAAATTTTGCAAAAATTAAATTTCAAAAACATTGCAGTTGTAAATCCAAGCAAATCTGACATTGGACCATACCTCTACAACACTATGTTGGTAGATAAAAACCAGAATCAGAAAGATGCTTTGTTTGATGTTTATAAAGCAATCAGACTTGGAGAAGCTCCGTCTTCTTTGGAAGTTGCTAAAAATTACTTCGACAATTTATTCTTCTCAGATGCGAGATATAATTTGTCTGATGTCGGTCGTATGAAGATGAATCACAGATTATCTTTGAACATTGATAAAGAAACTCTGCATTTAACTCATGATGACGTTAAGCAAGCAATTAAAATTCTCAGCTTGATCAAACATAACGATCTTAAAACAGACGATATCGACAACCTTGCTAACCGTCGTGTTCGCGCTGTTGGTGAATTGATCGAGAACCAACTTCGTGTTGGTATGTCAAGAATCGAGAAATCAATCATCGAAAAGATGAATTCAGTTGAAGTTGATACCATCATGCCTCAAAGCTTGATCAACTCCAAACCTTTGTTGACTGCAGTTAAAGATTTCTTCGCGACTTCACAATTGTCACAATTCATGGATCAAACTAACCCATTGGCTGAAGTTACTCACAAGCGCCGCTTGTCAGCTTTAGGACCTGGTGGTTTGACTCGTGAAAGAGCTGGTTTCGAAGTTCGTGACGTACATCCAACTCATTATGGTCGTATCTGTCCGATTGAAACTCCGGAAGGTCCGAATATCGGTTTGATTAACTCTTTAGCGACTTACGCTCGTGTTAACAATTACGGTTTCATCGAAACTCCATATCGCAAAGTTACTAACGGCAGAATTACCGACGATATTCATTATTTATCAGCCTTGGAAGAAGTTGACTTCGTAATCGCTCCTCCAATCTCTAACATTGATGAAAAAGGCAATATCAAAGCTGATTTTGTAAACTGTCGTAAGAATGGTGAATTCATGATGATGACACCAGACAAAATCGACTATGTTGATGTTTCAACTAAACAAATAGTTTCGATTGCTACTACATTAATTCCTTTCCTTGAAAATGACGATGCGAACCGTGCTTTGATGGGTTCAAACATGCAACGTCAAGCCGTTCCTCTTCTTCGTCCAGATGCTCCACTTGTTGGAACTGGTATGGAAGCTGTGATCGCAGCTGACTCAGGTGCTGCTGTAAAAGCTAAAAAAGACGGTGTAGTTAAATTCGTTGACGCTTCAAAAATTGTTGTTGAATCAATCGAAGATGGTATTCCACAAGTTGAAGTTTATGGCTTGCAGAAATATGTCAGAACTAACCAAGATACTTGTATCAACCAACGTCCTACAGTTTTAGTTGGTCAAAAAGTTAAAGCTGGCCAAATCATTTCTGATGGTCACTCAATTGCTGATGGTGAAATCGCTCTTGGTAAAAACGTTCGCGTAGCTTTCATGCCTTGGAACGGTTACAACTTCGAGGACTCGATCATCATTTCAGAAAAATTGTTATCCAACGACACTTTCACCTCAATTCACATTGAAGAGTTAGAAGTTGTTGCAAGAGATACTCGTTTAGGGCCCGAAGAAATTACTCGCGACATTCCAAATGTAAGCGAAGAAGCTTTGGCTAAGCTTGACGAAGAAGGTATCATTCACATCGGTGCTGAAGTTCAAGCGGGAGATCTTTTGGTTGGTAAAACCACTCCAAAATCTGAATCGCCAATGACTCCGGAAGAAAAACTTTTGAAAGTAATCTTTGGTGAAAAAGCTTCAGACGTGAAAGACTCTTCGCTTTATGCTTCTACTGGCATTAGCGGAACTATCGTTGACGTAAAAGTATATTCTCGTAAAGGTATCGAGAAAGACGAGCGTTCAGTTTACATCGAAATGCAACAAATCGAAGAATTGGCTAAAAGCAAAAATCTAAAAGTTTCTTTCTTGGAAGATTCTTTGAAAGATGCTTTGGTTGAATTGTTCGACGGCAAAAAACTTGCTGCTAACGTTGATAAACTAAAGGCTAAGTCAAAAGTTGAAGCAAAAGAATTAGAATCTTTAAGTAAAAATCATCTTGTTAAAGTTGTCGTAGAAGACGCAAAAGCAATGGATAAAGCTGAGAAGCTTATCAAATCTCACAACAAGCAAGTTGCTGAAATTGAAAAAGACTTTTCTGAAAAAGTCGCTCGCATCAAAGCTGGCGATGAGTTAGGTCAGGGTGTTTTGAAGATTGTAAAAGTTTATATCGCTTCAAAATACAGATTGCAACCTGGTGATAAAATGGCCGGTCGTCATGGTAACAAAGGTGTAGTTTCTAAAATTGCTCCTGTTGAAGACATGCCATATTCAGCCGATGGTCAACCAGTTGATATTGTGTTGAATCCGCTTGGTGTACCTTCTCGTATGAACGTGGGACAAATTCTTGAAACTCACTTAGGTTTTGCTTCAAAAGAAATTGCGAAACAAATCGGTGCAGTTCTGGAGCAAGTTTCTGAGAAGAAAGCAGAGTTCATCAAAGTTCTAAGAGATAAAGTTTTAGAAGTTTATACTTCTGCAGATGAAATCAGCAGAATTAAAGCCATGGATGATTCTGAATTGATGGCTTTTGCTTCTAAATTGAAAAAAGGTATTCCTTTCGCGACTGGAATTTTCGAAGGCGCAAAAGAAGAATATATCACTAAATTGATTGGAATTGCTGGTGCCGATAAATCTGGTCAGATTGAGCTATTTGACGGTAAAACTGGTCAAAAATTCGATCGTAAAGTTACAGTTGGTTACATTTACATGCTGAAATTGCATCACTTGGTTGATGATAAGATTCATGCACGTTCGATTGGACCTTACAGTCTCATCACTCAACAACCTTTGGGCGGTAAATCGCACTTTGGTGGTCAAAGATTTGGTGAGATGGAATGTTGGGCTCTTCAAGCTTACGGTGCTGCTTATTCTCTACAAGAAATGCTCACAGTTAAGTCAGATGACGTGGTTGGTAGAATTAAAATCTACGAATCAATCATCCAAGGTAACCAAAACTTCAATTGCGGTATACCAGAATCATTCAACGTTATGATTAAAGAAGTACGTTCGCTTGGTTTAAATATTGAACTAGTAGAAAAATAAAAATGAAGCCTCGCGTCTAAAAGCGCGGGGTTTTCAGCCGTATTAGCGGCGTTAAGAAATAAAAAGATTTTAAACAAAAACAAAAATCCTCATGTCTCTAGCAGGAACTTCTTCACACGGTCTATTAAGCTTAAATTCAAATAGTGCCGTAGATCTTTTGGACTTCAATGCCATTAAAATTTCGATCGCTGATCCTGATAAAATCAGATCTTGGTCGTTTGGCGAGGTTACTAAGCCTGAAACTATCAACTATCGTACTTTCAAACCAGAAAGAGATGGTCTTTTCTGTGCTAGAATTTTTGGTCCAATCAAAGACTATGAATGTCTTTGTGGTAAATATAAGCGTATTAAATACAAGGGAATCGTTTGCGAAAAATGCGGTGTAGAAGTTACTTCTTCAAAAGTGCGTCGCGAAAGAATGGGTCACATTGAACTTGCTGCTCCAATCGCTCACATTTGGTTCTTAAAATCTCTTCCTTCTCGTATCAGCGCGATTCTTGGTTTGACCTTGAAAGCTGTTGAAAAAGTTATCTATTTCGAATCTTACATCGTTACTGATGGCTTGATGTCACCTTTGAAAGATGGCACAATCTTGACTGAAGATGAATATGCAAAATATCAGCAAGAATACGGTTACGGCAGCTTCATTGCTGAAATGGGTGCGGAATCAATCCAAAAATTACTAGCGAAATTGGATCTTAAAAAAATCCAAAAAGAATTGCGCGAAGATTTAGTTGTTCAAACTTCTGAATTGAAGAAAGAAAAAATCATCAAAAGATTGAAATTGGTTGAGCAATTTATCGAGTCTGACAACAGTCCAGCTTGGATGATTATGAGTGTTCTTCCAGTTATTCCACCTGATATTCGTCCTCTAGTTATGCTTGATGGTGGTCGTTTTGCCACTTCAGATCTAAACGAATTATATCGTCGTGTTATCAACCGTAACAATCGTTTGAAACGTTTGATGGAATTGGGTGCACCTGAAATCATCATCAAAAACGAAAAACGCATGTTACAAGAATCGGTTGATGCGCTTCTTGATAACGGCCGTTCTGGTGCTGTTGTTAAAAACTCAAACAAAAAACCTTTCAAGTCACTTTCTGACATGTTGAAAGGTAAACAAGGTCGTTTCCGTCAAAACTTGCTTGGTAAACGTGTCGACTATTCAGGTCGTTCGGTAATCGTTGTTGGTCCAGAATTGAAATTACACCAATGTGGTTTGCCGAAAAAAATGGCTTTGGAATTGTTCAAACCTTTCATCTATTCAAAACTTGAATTGTACGGAAAATCTCCTTCGATCAAAGTTTCGAAAAAAATGGTCGAAGCAGAAAGATCAGAAGTTTGGGATATTTTGGATGAAGTTATCAAAGAACATCCAGTTCTTCTAAACCGGGCACCAACTCTTCACAGACTTGGTATTCAGGCTTTCGAACCAGTTTTGACTGAAGGTAAGGCTATCCAACTTCACCCACTTGTATGTTCAGCGTTCAACGCCGACTTCGACGGTGACCAAATGGCGGTTCACGTTCCTCTATCAATTGAAGCACAAGTAGAAACTCGTGTTTTGATGATGTCGACTAACAACATTCTAAGCCCTGCAAACGGTAAACCAATTATCGTACCTTCTCAAGATATCATCCTTGGTTTGTACTACATCACTATGGAAGGTCAAGATTTCGTATCTTCTAAAGCTCGTCCAATTTCTAACATTGGTGAGTTAGAGCATGCGATTCACGACGGTATGGCATTGCACGAAAAAATTCTTTATCGCTTCATGGTTAAAGACAAAGACGGCGAGAGATATTTCAAGAAAATTGAGACTACTCCAGGTCGTGTAATTCTTTACAATAACTTGCCTAACATGATGAAAGGCGATGTCTCTATTGTGAATAAGGTTATGACCAAAAAAGCGGTTACTAACCTCATCGATACTGTGTACAGAAATTGCGGCCAAAAAGAAACCGTTATGTTTTGTGATCGTATCATGGCTTTAGGTTTCAAAAACGCTTGTCGAGCAGGTATTTCAATTGGTAAAGACGATATGGTCATTCCTGATTCGAAACACAAAAATATCGGCGACTCTTTAGACAAAGTTAAAAAGTTGGAGAAACAATATCGTGACGGTTTGATTACTGCTGGTGAACGTTACAATAAAGTTATCGATGAATGGACTCACTGTACCGATAAAATCTCTAAAGAAATGATGAAAAACATTTCTTCTTTCTCTAGACCAATGGCTGCTAACTCAATCTTTATGATGGCTGACTCAGGTGCGAGAGGTTCTGAAAGCCAAATCAAACAGGTTGCTGGTATGCGTGGTTTGATGGCAAAACCATCTGGTGAAATTATTGAAACTCCAATTACTTCTAACTTCAAAGAAGGTTTGAGCGTTCTTGAATATTTCATTTCTGCCCACGGTGCTCGTAAAGGTTTGGCTGATACAGCTTTGAAAACAGCTAACTCTGGTTATTTGACCAGAAGATTGGTTGACGTTTCTCAAGATTGTATTGTAACTGAAGAAGATTGTGGAACTACCGAAGGCATTATTATCGAACCAATCGTTGATGACGGCAGAGTTATTGCTTCATTGTCAGAACAAGTTTTGGGTCGTGTTGCGATCGAAGATATCAAATCTGCAGACAAAAAAGTTGTGGTTAAAGCGGGAATCATGATTGATGAAGCTTTGGCAGATCAAATTGATAAAGCCGGTGTTAAAGTTATCAAATCAAGATCAGTTCTAACTTGTAAAGCTAAAGATGGCGTTTGCGTTAAATGTTACGGACGTGATCTTTCAACTGGTAATATCGTCAGCATTGGCGAAGCAGTTGGTGTGGTTGCAGCTCAATCAATTGGTGAGCCAGGAACTCAGCTTACAATGAGAACGTTCCACATCGGTGGTGCGGCACAAAGAGGTTCTGAACAATCATCTATTACTGCTGTTTCTGAAGGCTTCGTTAAAATTGTTGATAAAGGAACTATTGTTAACCGTGATGGCAAAATCATCGTTGTTAGCCGTAACTCTGAAATCGTACTTTGCGATAAAGATCAAAAAGAAGTTCACAGTTATAAACTTCCTTATGGTTCGGCTATTTTACGTAAGAATGGTGAAGCTGTAATTAAAGGTGATCACTTAGCAGAATGGGATCCATACAACATTCCTGTAATCGCTGAAGCTAGTGGTTCTGCAAAATATAACGATTTGACTGAAAATGTGTCACTTCGTGAAAAAATTGAAGAATCAACCGGTGTTTCAACTAAAATCGTAATTGATTGGAAGCAATACAGCAAACAAGAGATGAAACCAAGAATCTCGGTTGTTAACGGCAAAGGCGATGTTTTGAAAGAATACGCTCTTTCCATTAACACGATTATTGGTATCTCAAACGGCGATGAAATTAAAGCCGGTGACGTGATTGCGAGAATTCCAAAAGAATCTTCTAAAACTCGTGATATTACTGGTGGTCTTCCACGCGTTGCTGAATTGTTCGAGGCTCGTAAACCTAAGAACGCTGCTGTTATGAGCGACATCGACGGTCGTATCGAGTTCGGTAAAGATTACAAAACTAAACGTCGTATCGTGGTTAGATCTGACGATGCTTCAATTGAGCCAATCGAATATGCTTTCGCTAAAACTAAACACTTGTTCGTTGGCGAAGGTGATTATGTGAGAAAAGGCGACATCTTGGTTGATGGTAACCCAGTTCCGCACGACATCTTGCGTATCCAAGGTATGCAAGCTTTCACTAACTATATGGTGAATGAAGTGCAAAAAGTTTACCGCATGCAAGGTGTAAAAATCGATGATAAGCACATCGAAGTGATCCTGAACATGATGTTGAAACGTGTTGAAGTTACCAACTCTGGTGACACTACGCTTTTGGTTGGTGAATATGTGGATCGCGACGTATTTGAAGAAATTAATTCTAAAATGATCGCGCAAAACATGAAACCAGCACAATGCTCTCCAGTGTTGCTTGGTATCACTAAAGCGTCTCTACAAACTAAATCGTTTATTTCAGCTGCTTCATTCCAAGAAACTACAAGAGTTCTAACTGACTCTTCAGTTCAAGGTAAGTATGACGATCTGAAAGGTTTGAAAGAAAACATTATCGTTGGTCGTTTGATTCCGGCTGGTACTGGTTTGTTGGCAAGCAAATATCGTAAGATTGCAAGCCTTGAAAAACATGCTGAAGAAGCGGCGGTTGAAGAAACTGCAGAAGCTTAATAGCTTTAAATTAAGGGGCTCGAAAGAGCCCCTTTTTTTTTACGAAATTTTAAAATGCCGGAAAACTTTTTCTCTAAATTTAAAAAAAACCGCCGTGGATATTGGTCGTCGATAATTTTTTTAGCGCTGTTTTTTTTGACAGTTTTTGCTGAATTAATTGCTAACGACAAGCCTTTAATATTGAGTTATCAAGATCGATTTTATTTCCCGATTTTTTTAACTATAATCGAAAAAAATATTGGTGGAGAATTTGAAACTGCAGCCGATTTTCGCGATCCAGAATTGCAAAAAATAATTGCTCAAAATGGTTGGATGATTTTTCCCCCAATCCAATTTTCTTACGACACAATTAATCTAAATATAAAAACTCCAGCGCCTTCAAAACCGACATTGGAAAATCTTTTAGGTACTGATGATAATGGTCGCGATGTTTTAGCGCGATTGATTTATGGCGTTAGAATTTCGCTAATTTTTGGACTTATTCTAGCCGGATTTAGTGCAATCGTCGGTATATTTTTTGGCGCAATCCAAGGTTATTTTGGTGGTCGAACCGATCTGGTTTTTCAACGTTTCATCGAAATTTGGTCAAGCATGCCGGTGCTGTTTTTGTTAATAATTTTATCGTCAATTTTTGAGCCGAGTTTTTTTAAATTATTAATTTTGATGTTGTTGTTTAGCTGGATGAGTTTGGTTTCTGTGGTTCGTGCCGAATTTTTACGTTTACGCAATTTTGATTTTGTACGCGCCAGCCGCGCTTTAGGAGCATCAAATTCACGAATTATTTTTCGCCATATTTTACCCAATGCAGCGCCGATTATAATTTCCAATCTTCCGTTCTTAATTAGCGGTTCGATCGTAACTTTAACCTCTCTAGATTTTCTTGGTCTTGGATTGCCGATTGGATCACCATCGCTTGGTGAATTATTGGCGCAGGGAAAAAATAATTTAAACGCTTACTGGCTTGGATTAAGTGGTTTTGCAATTGTCACTATAATTTTAACTCTGCTTGTTTTTATTGGTGAAGCGGTGCGCGACGCTTTCGATTCGCGCAAAAACTCTGCCTAAAATTTCTAGACTTTTTGCAATCAAAAAATAAGTTCCGCGCTCTTTTTAAAATCCTCCAACAATCAATATTTGCACATGCCAATTGAAATTCTGATGCCTGCTCTTTCGCCAACAATGAAAGAAGGAAACCTTGCTAAATGGGTCAAAAAAGAAGGTGATAAAATTAAAGCCGGCGACGTAATTGCCGAGATCGAAACTGATAAAGCCACGATGGAAGTTGAGGCGGTCGACGAAGGTACTCTGGGCAAAATTTTAGTTGCTGAAGGTACAGAAAATGTTGCGGTAAATTCTTGTATTGCGTTACTTCTGGAAGATGGTGAAGATAAAAAATCTTTGGATGGTTATGCCGCTAAAGCTGCTGCTGCCGCTCCTACAGAAACTAAAAAAGAAGAAGTGAAAGCTGCGACTCCAGCTGCTCCAGCATTTGTTGCGCAAGCTCCAACTCAAGTTGCTGTAGCTTCACACAGCAATTCTTCTGGCGCAAAAGCGAGTCCATTAGCAAAAAGAATCGCTCGTGAAGAAGGTGTTTCAATCAGCCAAATTCAAGGAACAGGTCCTCATGGTCGTGTGATTAAAGATGACGTGTTGGATTTTGTAAAAAGTGGTGGATCAAGAGCCGGTGTGGTTCGTCGTAATCCACAAGAATTCAGCGCCATCAAAAATAACAACATGCGTAAAGTGATTGCGCGCCGTTTGCTTGAATCAAAACAAACCGTTCCGCATTTTTATCTTTCTTGCGAACTCAACATTAACAAATTGCAAGAACTACGCGCAGCTCTGAATGAAGTCGCTCCGCACGATGAAAATGGCGCTCCAGAATATAAAATTTCAGTTAATGATTTGATCATTAAAGCAACTGCAATGGCATTGAAAAAAGTTCCAGAAGCAAACTCTGCTTGGACTGACGACGCAGTTTTGGTTTACAACAATATTGACATTTCAATGGCAGTTGCGATCGATGGCGGTTTGATTACTCCAATCATCAAAAATGCTGATCAAAAAACTATCCAAGCAATTTCAAAAGAAGCTAAGCAATTGGCGAAAAAAGCGCGTGATGGTAAGTTACAACCAGAAGAATTCCAAGGTGGATCTTTCTCAATTTCAAATTTGGGAATGTTTGGAATCGATAATTTCGCTGCGATTGTTAACCCACCACAAAGCTGTATTTTGGCAGTGGCACGTGCGGTTGAAAAACCAATTGTTGAGCATGGAAAAATTACTACAGCTCACATGATGAATGTAACTTTATCATCAGATCATCGTAGCGTTGACGGCGCTGTTGGTGCAGAGTTTTTGAAAGCATTGCGTCGTTACATCGAACATCCGATTTTGATGGTTCTGTAGTTGCTGCAAATTTAAAAAAATTGCCAAACTTTAATTGCAATTAAGTGTTGGCAATTTTATTTTCCGTTAGTGATTTTATAAATCCGATTAACCCTTGTTGCTCTAGGTCTCCTGACCATAGAGTTCATTAATTTATTTTAAGTATGATTAAAGCAATTGAGCTAATTATTGTTGTGACTTTGATGGTCTTTTCATTTGTCGTTGGTGTGAAATATTCTGACAGCGTTAAATCTCACGCTGGCTGGTTGTTTGAAACTAAAGAGGAAGAAGTTGATCTTCCTGATCTTACCAACGAACCATCTCCTGACTCTTCTACAGTTTATGATAATGGTGCCGTAGATAATGGTGACCAAATGCCACAAGAACCAATGGATAATGTTGGGGCGCCAATTGAAGGTAACGCTGAAGTTGATGTTCCAAGTCAAGGTGAAGCCGCTCCTAGCGCCTCTACACCAGCTAAAGCTAAACGTCCTGCTGCACCTGCTAAGCAGTAAGTTAGTTTCGCTATCAGTTTTTTAATCACCACTTACTAAACCCAAATGAATCACCACATTTGCAAGTATTTTCCTGATTGGATTTTTGTTTTTTCTCTCCTTTTCCTAATCCCAAATCAAGCTTTCGCGATCGATAGCGAATCTGATCGCGAAAAAATCGTTACAGCAAAGTCTCGTAAATTTTATCGCGGTAGTCGCGCAATTCAGTCGTTGTTGTTGTCAGGCAATAAAGATTCTGATCACAATTCCAAATCTTATCAAATCGATACGCGATATTATTATCAAAGCGATCGCCAGATGCATGAAGTGAATTTTTTTCAAAAAACTTCTTATGCCAGCTCATCTTCTAAAGAGATGGAAAAGAAAAATGAGCTTTATGATTTGATGGTTTCAAACAAATTTATTTTGGGAGAAACGAAAAATTATGGCGTGCTGTACAATCGGGCGAATTATGACGAGCTTTCGAGTTATTATTACGATTTACGCACAGCAGCAGGATTCGGGCGGATTTTTTTCGAAGATAAGATCGAGCTTGATGCCAGCGTTGGCTACATGGATATTAAAAATTCTGGCTCAAAAAGTTTTTTGCTGCCGTCAATTCGAATGAATTTTCCGATTACGCGCAATTTGATGTTTACGCAGCGGGCTTATTGGTTTATCGATTATGAAAGTATGGATGACGAAATCAGAACAACTCTGAAATATCGCATTAATAATCGGGTTTCTTTGGCGCTAAATCATATTCTAGAGCAAAGGAAGTATGATGATGCGGCTAAACATAGTCAGATCAATCAAACACGGAGGTATTTTTCGGTGGGATTTGTGTTTGATCTACAATAATGATACCTGCTGCCGGTTGAGCTTGTCGAAACCTCGTGAGGCACTTACTGCTAAACCTATAGCAGAAGGAAACTCACGAGGTTTCGACAAGCTCAACCGGCAGCAAGGTATAGCTGAGGGGAAAGTTATTGTTTCTTAGTCAGGTTTTCTTCGTTCATCTTTTTAACTTCTTGGGAGAACTCTTCTTCATCCAAATTCAAAGCATTACGATGCGATGCTGGAACACGATGTTCATTGCCATAAATATCAACAATCACAGTTGAGTCATCATCATTTAAACGGGCTTTTTCCTCGGAGATGCCACGATTTAATTCTTGTTTGATTTCTTCTAGCCCAAGCTCGTTTTCAACTTCTTTAAATTGCTGTTTTAATTCGGCGAAAAATTTTTTTGCTCGATAAAAAACCTTCCCAACAAAATGCGCGATTTCAGGTAAATCTTTAGGTCGAATAAATATTAGCGCGATAATGCAAACAACCAGTAATTCTGCGAGTGAGAAGCCGAACATAATTAACCGAATCTTCCCGTGATATAATCTTGAGTTTGTTGATTGGTCGGGTTGGTGAAAATCTTGTCAGTTGTGCCATATTCCACAACTTTACCCATATTGAAAAACGCCGTCATGTTTGAAACACGAGCTGCTTGTTGCATTGAGTGCGTAACGATGATGATGGTGAAATTCTCTTTCAACTCATCGATTAATTCTTCAATTTTAGCGGTTGCAATTGGATCAAGTGCTGAGCAAGGTTCATCCATCAAAATAACTTCCGGTTCAACAGCGATAGTGCGAGCGATGCAAAGGCGTTGTTGTTGTCCACCTGAAAGTCCGGTTGCTTGATCATTTAAGCGATCTTTAACTTCATTCCATAAACCAGCTCTGGTTAGACTTTTTTCAACGATCTCATCGAGTTCTTTTTTGCTGTGGAAAAGTCCATGAATTCTTGGACCGTAAGCAACGTTTTCGTAAATTGATTTTGGAAAAGGATTCGGTTTTTGGAATACCATTCCAACTGAAGCGCGCAACAAAACCAGATCAAGATTTGGGCGGTAAATATTTTCGCCATCTAAAGTAATCTCGCCTTCGATTTTACAACCAAGAACAGTATCGTTCATGCGGTTAATACAACGTAAAAACGAAGATTTACCACAGCCAGAAGGTCCGATTAGCGCAGTTACGCTGTGCTCCTTAAAATCAAGATTAATATCAAATAAGGCTTGTTTTTGGCCGTAAAATAAATTGATATTTTTGGCAGAGATTTTGCTGTTCATGATTGATTTTGTAGAGATTTGAGGTCATCTGAAATTTATAGAATCACAATATTTTTCCATTTCTAAAAAAAAACCTTTCTTTGATGGTACGATTTAAAAAATTTATCCCGCGCTCTCTCTACGGAAGATTTTTGCTCATCATGATCATTTCAACTTTGATCGTGCAAGTGGTTTCGATCTATGTTTTTTACTATACACATCTTGATGTAATCAGTAAACACATGGCGCGAAGCGTTATTGAGGAAATGGTGTTCGTGAAAAATTCTATCAACAAACCCGGTTACCAAACTTTGTTGGCAGAACTTTCAGAGAATACTGGTTTACAATTTTCTTTTGAAAATCGTCGTCGTTTAAAGAAGAGAAAAATTGGCGATTCTGATTGGCGCAAAAGCAAAATTTATGATTACGTTAATCCTTTGATCGATCCCTATAACCGCTTCAAATCAGAGCTGGAAAGCCATAATCTTAAACCTTACGAAATTTTCGAAAGTCCGGATGATGACGATATCATTATCGTTAAAGTTCAAACTTGGCAGGGTTTGTTGTCGTTTGACGTTCCGACTAAAAGAATCACTAGTTCCAGTGCTTACGTTTTTACCTTTTGGATGATTTTAAGTGCGTTGGCGACTTCTTGGGTTTCGATTATTTTCTTTCGCAATCAAGTGCGTGCAGTTCGCGAATTATCTGATGCGGCAGAAAAATTTGGTCGTGGTCAAGATGTGCCCAATTTAAAACCAGCTGGTTCGGAAGAAATTCGTTCTCTGACAATCTCTTTCATCAAAATGAAAGAGCGGGTGATGCGTCAAATTACCCAGCGTACCGACATGCTTTCTGGTGTTTCGCATGATTTACGCACTCCTTTAACTCGTATGAAATTACAACTGGAAATGATGGGATCTTCGGAAGAAGTTCAAGATCTCAAAAGTGATGTTGCCGATATGGAAAAATTAGTTGATGAATATCTCGATTTTGCCCGTTCGGACGACAAAGAAAAAAGTGCGAATACAGTCATTAAAAAATTCCTGCAGGAAAAAATTATCAAATATTACGCGAAGATGGATAAGCGTATTGAGGGCACTTTGGAAGTGCCGGATAATTTTGAAACTCCGATAAAAAAATTAGCGCTCAAACGCGCCTTGATTAACTTGATTGATAATGCTTTCCATTATGCAAATACAGTGAGCTTATCGGCAAATTTGTCGCGCGATAATTTGATTATTGCGATCAATGATGATGGTCCGGGTATTCCTGAAGCTGAGCGTGCCAATGTTTTTAAGCCTTTTTACCGTATTGACAATTCTCGTAACCTCGATAAAAAATCAGACTCTGGCGGCTCTGGACTTGGTCTGGCGATTGCTACTGATGCTGTTACTTCTCACGGTGGAAGAATCGAACTTTCCGACTCTTCCTTGGGTGGCTTGTGTGTGACAATTTTTATTCCTCTTTAAAACTATCAAAATGAAACGAATTTTAGTAACTGGCGGTGCGGGATTTCTCGGATCTTTTTTGTGCGATAAGCTTCTTGCTCAAGGAAATGAAGTGATTGCTTTGGATAATTATTTCTGTGGTAGCAAAAGAAATATAGAACATCTTTTTGCTAATCCGCGTTTTGAATCAATTCGTCATGATGTAACTCAGCCAATTCACTTGGAAGTAGATGAAATCTACAACTTTGCTTGTCCAGCTTCACCAATTCATTACCAACATAATCCAGTTCATACGACAAAAACTTGTGTGATGGGTGCGATTAATATGTTGGAATTAGCGCGAAACGTAAAAGCAAAAATTATCCAAGCTTCAACTTCAGAAGTTTACGGTGATCCACTAGTTCATCCCCAAAGAGAAGAATATTTCGGTAACGTCAATACAATGGGTGCACGTTCTTGTTATGATGAAGGCAAACGTGTTGCCGAAACTTTATTTTTCGATTATTATAACCAATATGGCGTTGAAATAAAAATTATTCGTATTTTTAACACTTACGGCCCACGCATGTCGATCAATGATGGTCGCGTAGTTTCTAATTTTATTGTGCAAGCTTTGCGCGGTGAAGATATCACGGTTTATGGTAAAGGTGATCAAACTCGATCTTTCTGCTATGTTGACGATTTAGTTGAAGGAATTGTCAATTTTATGAATTTGGATTCGAAAGAATTTGGACCAATAAATTTGGGAAATCCTGGTGAATTTACGATTTTAGAATTGGCAGAAAAAGTTCTGAAACTTACGGGATCTAAATCGAAAATCATTTTCAAAGATCTTCCGCAAAATGATCCAATGCAGCGTAAACCAGTAATTGAAAAGGCTCAAAGACTTATAAGATTCTCGCCACAAATTGATTTAGAAATGGGGTTAGAGAAGACAATTCAATATTTCAGACAAATCGTTAAATAATATCACAATGAAAATTACAGTTATTGGCAGCGGTTATGTTGGGTTAGTTTCGGGTATTTGTTTTGCCAAATTAGGTCACGAAATTGTCTGTGTTGATAAAGATCAAAACAAAATTTCTAAATTAAAATCTGGAGTAATTCCGATTTTTGAACCAGGTTTAAAAGAGATGTTGGCAGAAGTTGTGGTGGCGAAAAAAATTTCTTTCACCACGAATTTGCAAGAAGCATTGAGCGACTCAATTGCTGCTTTCATTGCAGTCGGCACACCGCAAGATGAAGATGGTAGCGCTGATCTTTCTTACGTTTTGGCAGCGGCGAAAGAAATTGCACAACTTTCCGATTCTTACAAAATGATCGTTACTAAATCGACAGTGCCTGCAGGGACTGGTGCGAAAGTTAAAAAGTTGGTGCGTGAAACTAATCCACAATTCGATTTTTCTGTTGCTTCCAATCCAGAATTTTTACGTGAAGGTGCGGCAATTGACGATTTTATGAAGCCAGATCGTATTGTTGTTGGCGTTGAAGATGAAAAATCACGTCAAATTTTCGCTGAAATTTATGCTAAATTTGCACCAGAAAAATTGATTGTTACCGACATCATTACGGCAGAATTAATCAAATATGCTTCGAACTCATTTTTGGCGACAAAAATTTCCTTCATCAATGAAATGGCTGATTTGTGTGAAGCTGTTGGGGGTAATATTCAAGAGCTTTCTCACTCAATGGGTCTTGATGATCGTATCGGGGCAAAATTTTTGAATCCTGGCCCAGGTTTTGGTGGTTCATGTTTTCCCAAAGATATTTCTGCAATACTAAATTTTGCTAAGGAAAGTCAGGTTAATTTGTCGGTAATTGATGCGGTTATGAGCTCAAATAAAAAGCGCCAACTCAACATGGTGCAGAAAATTTCTGACGTGTTGGACGGCAAAATTGCTGACAAAAAAATCGCCTTATTTGGTCTAGCCTTCAAAGGAAATACCGATGATATTCGCTATTCGCCAGCGATTGTAATTGTAAAAGAATTAGCCAAAAAAGGTGCGCAGATTATCGCTCATGATTTTGAAGCGATTGAAAATGCTAAACTCGAACTGGCAGAATTTAAAAATATCCAATTCTGTGAAGATTTGTACGAAGCTTCTGCTGACTCGGATGTAATAGTTATTACAACTGAGTGGAAGGAATATCAGAAAATTGACTTAAGCAAAATCAAAACCAAAAAAATTGTTGATTTACGCAATCTTTTTGATGCTAAAAAAATGCGCGAACTTGGTTTTGAATATCACTTTGTCGGCGGCAAATAAAATTCAAAAATAATTAAAAAAGTTCTCGTAGCTCAGGGGTAGAAAACGTGCCTAAACGCACGTTTTCGGTGCAGAAATCAAGTTTATTGAGATTTTGAAAGGCAACGCTGGACGGATCTAAAAAACGATTCGTTCGAGTGTGGTTAAAAAATAATTTAAATAAAAGCTCTCGTAGCTCAGGGGATAGAGCATCGGTTTCCTAAACCGTGAGCGCATGTTCGAGTCATGCCGAGAGCACCAGAAAATATGATAAAAATCGGAAATATTGAAATACAAGATAACGTACTGCTTGCGCCAATGTCTGGCGTTACCGATTTGCCTTTCCGTCGTTTGGTGAAATCTTTTGGTGCACCACTTTTGATTTCAGAAATGATCGCCTCACGGGCCATGATTATGCAAACTCGTGAGTCGCTAAAAAAATGTCAGAAAGATCCAGATGTTTATCCGCTTTCAGTTCAACTTGCTGGTTGTGAACCAGACGTTATGGCGGAAGCCGCGCGGTTGAATGAGGATTTGGGTGCTGATATTATCGACATTAATTTTGGCTGTCCGGTGAAAAAAGTAGTGAATGGATTTGCGGGAAGTGCTTTGATGAAAGATGAAGATCTAGCGACGCGCATTATGGAAGCTGTAGTTAAAGCGGTAAAAATTCCGGTGACGATGAAAATGCGTTTAGGTTGGAATTATGAAAATCTCAACGCGCCATCTTTAGCTAAAAAAGCTGAAAATGCTGGAATAAAATTGTTAACTGTTCACGGTCGCACTCGTTGCCAGATGTACAACGGCAATGCCAATTGGGAATTAATTTCTCGCACCAAAGAAACTGTAAAAATTCCGGTAATTGCTAATGGTGACATCAAAAATTCGGAAGATGCTAAACGTGCTTTAGAACTTTCCAAAGCTGACGGAGTTATGATTGGTCGTGCAGTTTACGGCAAGCCGTGGCTGATCTCGCAAGTTACTTCTGAGTTGAAAGGAGAAGCGCCAATCGCGACTCCATCAATTGAACAACAGAAAAAAATCGTGCTCAATCACTTCAATGAAATGATCGATCATTATGGCGAAACAACAGCAATTCCGTTGGCGCGCAAGCATATTGGTTGGTACAGCGCTGGTATAAAATCTTCTTCAGAATTTCGTGCAAAAATTAATACAACACAAGGCGCAGACAATGTGCGCGCCGAGATTGAAAGGTTCTACGACAACGCATGTCAAAATTAAAAATTCAGCTTTCGCAAATAAATCCAACTGTTGGCGATTTGCTTGGTAACCAGAAAAAAGTCATCAATGAGTTCAACAAGGCTAACGCTGTTGGATGTGATTTGGTGGTGTTTCCCGAAATGGTTCTGAGTGGTTATCTTTGCGAAGATTTGCTGCAGAAAGAATATTTTATCGATGAAATCGAAGAAAAAATTCGTGAGATTTTGTTGTTAACGAAATCCTCTGAAACCGCTATTCTAGTTAGTGCGCCAATTTATGACTTAGGCCGTAAAAATAGAAAAGTTTTACGTAATTCGGCAATTTTGCTTGAAAAAGGTGAGATAAAACAGCTGATACACAAGAAAACTTTACCCAATTACGGTGTGTTTGACGAAAAGCGTTATTTTGAAAAATCTGATCGTATTTCAACTTTTGAATTTCGCGGTCAAACCCTTGCAGTTCTGGTTTGCGAAGATCAATGGGATGCGCGTAATTTATTTTTACTTGGTGAACAAGTTTTTGATTTAATCATTTCTCTTAATGCTTCTCCTTACAGCAAAAATAAACATGAAGTTCGTCAGCAAGTAATTGGAAATTTTGCTGCCAAATTACAAAAACCTTTAGTCTATGTGAACCAAGTTGGTGCCCAAGACTCTGTAGTGTTTGATGGTTCTTCGTTTGTACTAAATTCGAGTGGAGAAATCTCATTTCAAATGGCTGAATTTGTTGAAGATTCAGCCATTGTTGAGATTACAAAAGATGGAGAAATTTCGCTAAATTCTGCCAATCAAACTTTAAGCTCCAAAATTTCTCGCAACTACCAAGCCTGTGTTTTAGGTCTGCGGGACTATGTTTTGAAAAATGGTTTCTCGAAAGTTTTACTCGGTATGTCGGGTGGAATTGATTCAGCATTGGTTGCAGCTATGGCAGTTGATGCTTTGGGCGCGCAAAATGTGTCTCTTTATGCTTTGCCGAGTCGTTTTAATTCTGAAACTTCGATGAATGATGCATTGGAATGTGCACAAAATTTAGGTGTAAAATTAGAAGTAATTTCAATCGAAATGCCTTTCAGCGCAATGTTGATGACGCTTGATGAAGTTTCGGATTTGGCGAAAGAAAATCTGCAATCGCGTTTGCGCGGTAATATTTTGATGACAATTTCCAACACGACTGGCGCGCTTTTGCTTTCAACTGGCAATAAATCAGAACTGGCAACTGGTTATGCCACGCTTTACGGCGATATGTGTGGAGCGTTTAATCCGATTAAAGATTTGTACAAAACGGAAGTTTACGAATTAGCGAGAATCTGTCCGGCAATTCCACAAAATATTTTGAGCAAAGCGCCAACTGCCGAATTGCGTCCAAATCAGAAAGATAGCGATTCTTTGCCAGAATATGAGATTTTGGACCAAATTTTATTTAAATTAATTGAAGAGCAGAAATCGATTGAGCAAATCATTTCTGAGGGTTTTAACTCGGATTTGGTGAAGAGAATTGCAAAACTTTTTTATCAAAATGAGTATAAGCGTCGTCAATCTTGTTTGGGACCAAAGGTTTCTGAAATGTCTTTTGACAGGGATCGACGCTATCCTGTAACTAATAAATTTTTGAGGTAAATAATGGATTTCGCAGGTTTTTGGGTTCGTCTTTTTTCGGGTGTTATAGATGCTATCATACTTTCTGGAATTGTGTTGTTGATGGTTATGGGTGCAAATTTTGCGGGAATTCTAGAGCAATATGAAGCTATGTTATATTTAGTGATATTTATTTTTGCTGTTCTTTATGAAGTACTTCTTACTGCCTCCAGCATTCAGGCTACTGTTGGTAAAAGGTTATTAGATGTTTATGTGGGAAGTGTTGAAGGTAGTCGTATTTCTAAGTTAAGATCTTTCATGCGATACATTATCCTTTGGATTTCTTATGCAATTTTTCCAATCGGAATTATTAGTGGTTTGATGGTTATTTTCTCACAAGAAAAAGCCGGTCTTCATGATGTCATCTGTAAAACCAGAGCTTTCCGCGGCAAAGTTTATAATTAATATTTGATAAAATGTCAGAGCGCTTCATTTGTGGAGATTGTCATGAAAGCTTTGAAATTGACTTCGGCAAACGCGGAAGCGCTTTGATTGAATGGATTCTCTACGTTACTTTGTTTATACCCGGGCCAATTTACGGAATGTGGCGTAAACGAAAACCAAAGAAAAAATGTGACTATTGCGGAAGCGATTTTATTCTGCCTGACACTCCTCAAAATCGTGAATTTCTTAAACCAATCACGAAAAAACATTAGTTAAATCATGACAAAAATCTGTCGTTTTGCTCCTTCTCCAACTGGCTTTCTGCATGTTGGAAATATTCGCGCTGCGATCATTAATTATCTTTACGCTAAAAAAGTTGGCGGAAAATTTTATCTACGTCTTGATGATACCGATGTGGAAAGAGTGCGCGACGAATATCGCGACATGATTCTAACCGACATGGAGTGGCTTGGTTTAAAATATGATTTGTTGTTTAAAGAATCTGATCGTTTGGATAAATACGAAGAGGCAAAAAACAAATTAATTGCGAATGGACGTCTCTACGAATGTTTTGAAACACCAGAAGAATTAAATTTGCAGAGAAAAGCGCAGATCGCATCAGGTATAACGCCAATTTATAATCGTGCGGCACTTAATTTAACTGCAGAACAAAAAGCTAATTTCCGCGCTCAAGGTTTAAAACCGCATTATCGATTTTTACTCGAAGATAAAATCACTTCTTGGGATGATAAAATTAAAGGCAAAATTACTTACGAAGGTCGTCATTTTTCTGATCCGGTTTTAGTTCGTGATAATGGCGTTCCAACATACACTTTCTGCTCGGTTGTTGATGACGTGGAATATAATATTACTGACATTATTCGTGGCGAAGATCACATTACTAATACTGCAATCCAAATCCAGATTTTTGAGGCTTTGGGTGTTAAAGCTCCTGATTTTGCGCATTTAGCTTTGGTGAAAGCTAGTGAGGGAAAAATCTCAAAACGTGAAGGTGGATTTGATGTAAAATCATTGCGTGCTGAAGGATATGAACCAATGTCGGTAGTGAATTTATTATCGCAAATTGGCACTTCAGAAGGGATTAAAATTCACAAAGATTTTGATGAATTGGTACGTGATTTTTCGTTCGATAAATTTTCAAAATCTTCGACAAATTACGATATTTCTGAATTGGCTAATATTAACCAGAAATTGCTCCAAAAGTTTAATTTAAATGATGTGAAATCTGATTTAGAAAAATTGGGTTTGAGCAATATGGATGAGAAATTTTTTGACTGTATGAAGCAAAATATTTCTTTTTTAGGTGAGCTAATTGTGTGGTGGAAAGTTTGCAAAAGTGAATTGCATTACCAAAATAAAGCGGAAGACAAAGAATTTTTACAAATGGCAGCAAGTCTTCTGCCAGAAGATACCTCTGACATTAATTGTTGGCAAAATTGGCTAGAAAAAATCAAAGCCAACAGCACTCGCAAAGGTAAAGAGTTATTTATGCCAATACGTTTGAGTTTAACCGGATTTGAGCACGGTCCGGAATTAAAATTTTTAGTTAATTTTATCAGCCGCGATGAAATCTTAAGAAGACTTTGTTCGTAAATATTTTTCTCTTAATTTTGGTTGAGAGAAAAATATTACTTAAGAGTTAGATTTGACTAGTTGTTTGAACTGACCATCAATAAATGCACCATCTTCAACTGAAAGAGAGCCATATTCAATCATACCAGTAACTCTAGCTTTACTTGTGATACTGATGTTTTTGGCGCGTATAGTTCCGTTAAATCTTCCTCTTAGGCTTAAAGATTCGGCTATTACTTCACCTTCAACTATACCTTCTTCGCGCAATACAACAGAGTTACCGTTGATTGTACCTTTTATATTGCCTTCGATTTCGATGAAACCAGTGCCAAAAATACTACCTTCTATTTTTAGATCTCGTGCAATAATGGTTGGAGTTGCTTTGAAATTTGAACTGATCGACTCAAGTTTTTTGCCCAGTGAACCGTCGATGGTGTTACTTTTAGTGGCGATATCAGAGAAGATAGACTTAAGGTTAGCTATTGACATATTTCAAAGTTTTTGCGTCGTTAAATAAAGTATCTCCTGCTTCAAGAAATTTCTTCGGATTAAGAGGAGTATTTCTGTATCTAACTTCGTAATGCAAATGCGAGCCGGTGCTACGACCAGTATTTCCCTGAATTGCAATTACCTCACCTTTTTTAACAATTTGACCCTCGGTAACTTTAACGGTTGCAAGATGTCCGTAACGTGTAGTGATTCCAAAACCGTGGTCAATTACAATAGCATTGCCATATCCGCTGAAAGGTCCGGCTAAAACAACTTTTCCATTTGATGGGCTTATAATTTTTTCATGTTCTGGACCGGCGAAATCAAGGCCTTTATGAATAGCATGTCCACCAAGGATTGGATCAACTCTTCCACCAAATCCGCTTGAAATGTAGTAACGTTTCATTGGTCTTGCTAGAGGCATGGCTTTGACTAAATTCTCAAGCATAGTAAGACGATCAATATCGCTAGAGAATTCTGATTTTTCTAAGTGCTTCTCAAGCAAATCTTCTTGCGAATAAGGAATATTGGTATCGATAGAACCAACTTCTTCTAAAGGTCCACCTTGCTTCGCAGTTAGATCTTTTTTGTTATTAAGGGAAATTTCTTTTTCTGTGTCACGAGAAGTATTTTTGGCCACATTTTTGTTAGAACCTTTTAGATTCAAACCAGTAATGCTTATAGCGTTTTCAATGGTTTTGATGCGATTACGAGTGAAAGAATGTAAATCAGATAAGATAGTTTTGGTGGTTTTTAGTTCATTTAGAGTTTGTTGATCATCATCTGATAGATCTTCTTCTTTGATATTTTTTGGAGTTTTAAACTCAGGTTTCTCTTCACCACTGACTTTGTGAGTTCCGTTTCCGGTTACTGAAATTAAGTAATCATTTATTTTTTTCAGCCTTTCATTCACATCGTTAAACTCTTCTTGGAAGTAGTTGTTTACTGATTGTAGCTTGTTGATCTCTTCAGATTTTGCACTGAGAATTTCATGGTAGCGCAGTGATTGGTCAAAAAGATTAGCAACCCAAGCAATAGCAATTAGTATTCCCAATTGTGCAATTGGTCCAATGCTGATACTTCTGATTTTTTGGTTGGTAACGAACAGAATAGTTCTTTTAGCAAAAACTAATTTATAAAAACGGACAGCACCTTGAAGGGCTAGCATGCCGAAAGCGGCAAGAACAGCAAATATTTTTTTCTTCAAAAAATAATTCTTATTCATTAATTGAGACCGTTGTTACTATTGGATTCAGCTTTAAAGCTGGTTGACAGATGAAGTGGTTAATCGGAATTAGAGTGCAGGATTTTGTCCTTAAATTACAAACCTTAATTTTTACCGTGTCTTATTTCTGGTACATTCTTTTGCGATAGGGAGCAATGTCAAGTTTTTTGTCATTTAACTCTATTGACAAAGAAAAACATCTTCCTAGCATGCGCGCCCCTTTGAAGCCCCTTCTTCAAGATATAAATTTCATAAAAAGGTAAAAAATGTCTCAAGCTAAAACTAAGGCTAAAGCCGTTGAAGCTACTGGTGCCGACAAACATCCGAAGCAACATTTGGTGAACGTTATCATGACTGATAAAAAAACCCAATTTCAAATTCTTACTACTTGGGGAAAAGAAGGTGACACTCTAAGACTGGATATGGATCCAAAAAATCATCCAGCTTGGCAAGAAAAAGGTCAAACCTTCATCAACGCTAATGACGAAAGAGTTACTAAATTCAAAAACAAATTTGGTGCTTTTGATTTCATGGGCGGTTCAAGTAATTAGTCTTGTCTAAAAAACTTCTTTGTTTTTCAGGATGGGGTCAGAAATTTGATTCGTTGGAATTTATTTTCCGCGACTCAATTTTTGATCCCATTTTTTTTGACCAAATTTCCTCGTTTGATTATTCAGCGCTGCTTGATGTAGAAGAATTTTTCGCTGAAATAAAATCACAGAATCTGAATTCCGATGTGATTGTTGGTTGGAGTCTCGGTGGCCAACTTGCTCTTCGTTTGATTGAGAAAAAAATCTTAAATCCCAAATTATTAATTTTGATAGCACCGCCTTTTCAAATGGTGAAATCAGAAAAGATTACGGCGGCGATGACGCAAAATACTTTTTCTGAATTTCGTGCGAATCTAGTAAAAGCGCCGACGCAAACTATGAAGCAGTTTTCAATTTTAACTGCGATGAATGATCGTAATGCGAACGACATTGCTCGCAATCTTGATGTGAATGACAAAAATTTTGAAGGTTTGGTTTACTGGCTTGATGAGTTAAAAAGATTTTCTTGTTTTGATTTGAATTTTTCGCAAATGCCGCGAACTCTTTTCTTTCAAGGTGCGGGAGATATGATCGTTCATTTCTCGCAAGCGGAATATTTCAAAGAACGTATGCCAAATTTTCGTTTGGAGATATTCAAAAATTGTGGTCATGCCCCACAATTAAATGACGTAGAACGAATGCGAAAAATTATTCTTGAAGAAATTTCTTAAATTTTGCGCCGATAAGAAATTGCCTCTAATAAATGATGTTGATGAATTTTTTGTGATTTTTCCAAATCGGCCATAGTACGCGCAACCCTTAAAATTCTGGTGATCCCACGCATTGAAGTTGACATCTTTTCCACTGATTTTTTGAGAATTTTTTTACACTCATCGTCTAATTCACAGAACTTTTCCAAAAGTTTGCCATCAACTTTTGAGTTTAATTTTGCTATATTTTGCATTGATGGTTCATTTTCATATCTTTTCTTCTGAATCTCCCGTACTTCTAAAACTCTAGCTGCAACTACTTCCGATGTTTCGCTGTGTGAAGAAGAAATATCAGAAAAAATATCAACCTGTGGTACGTTAATTGTGATATCGATGCGATCCAAAAGTGGACCAGAAATTTTGTTTTTGTAGTCTTCACCGCAGATCGGTGCTTTTTTGCATTCACGATTAGCATCTCCCAAATAGCCACAACGGCAAGGATTCATCGCAGTTATAAGTTGAAAATTTGCCGGATAAGTTATGCGAGAATTAACTCGCGAAACATTAACATCGCCAGTTTCAAGCGGCTGACGTAGAGAATCTAGAACCTGACGTGGAAATTCTGCTAACTCATCAAGAAACAGAATTCCATTATGAGCGAGTGAAACTTCTCCTGGTTTAGCTTTCGTTCCGCCACCAATCATTGCAGGCATTGAACATGAATGATGTGGGCTGCGATAAGGTCGATGAGTGATTAATTTTCCGTCAACAATGCCGCCGCTAATACTGTGAATCATATTAATTTCCAAAATTTCTTCTAATTCTGGTGGTGGTAAAATTCCGGCAAGGCGCGATGCAAGCATTGATTTTCCTGTTCCAGGAGGGCCAATAAGTAAGAGATTATGACCACCAGCCGCGGCAATTTCTAAAGCACGTTTTGCTGCTTCTTGTCCTTTAATATCGGCTAAATCAGGGTAAGTTGGTTTGTCAAAAATTTGATCATTTTTGGGTGCTGGTAAAAACTGCTGTGCCTTTAAATGATTAATAAGAGCAAGTAAGTTAGGTGCGCCAACAATTTCTGGATTGCCAGACCAAGCTGCTTCTGAGCCATTAATTTGAGGACAAATTACGCCACAATTTCTTTGGTTTGCGCCAATTGCTGCAGAAATTATACCACCGATGCTGTTGATTGATCCATCAAGCGAAAGCTCGCCTAAAACATAAAAATGATCGACTGTAGATCGATCTAAAATTCCCATCTCAATCAAAATTCCGAGTGCAATTGGCAAATCAAAATGTCCGCCTTCTTTTTGCAAATCAGCTGGTGCTAAATTGACGGTAATTTTTTTGTAAGGCCAAGAAAGTCCAGTAGAAGAAATTGCGGCGCGTACTCGTTCTTTTGATTCTCCAACTGCTTTATCAGGCAAACCAACGATTGTAAAAAGTGACTGACCTTCGCTGATTTTTACCTGAACATCAACCTCAACAACATCAATTCCGTTAAAAGAAAAAGTTTTAATTTTTGCGACCATTTAATTTTGCCTGTGTGTGATGATTATTGATGAGAGTAAATTTTCTTGGGTTCAGAAATTTTGCGCCCGACTTGTGGTGAAAGTCGGTGGTGATGGGTTAAAGTGGTGAATATTCAATTGTGGCGAGATCAAATATGTAGAGGATTCTTGGCCTGAGAAAAAATATTGCTACTGACCTCAGATTTAAGTGTCGATAAAACTTTCTACCTCTAGTTGTGTAAAAAGACGCGCAATAAAAAACCGGTTCGCAATTTCTTACGAACCGGTTAGTAATCTCATTATGTCATGTTGAGCGAAGCGAAACATCTCGTTAGGAAATACTTACAAGATGCTTCGACGTCGTCTCAGGATGACAATTCTATAGCTGCGCTCTTAAAGCTTTAGTTGCTTCAACCATTTCTTTCAAAGCGGCTTTAGTTTCTGGCCAATCGCGAGTTTTCAAGCCGCAATCTGGATTTACCCAAATTTGTTCTGGTTTCAAAACGTCCAAAGCTTTTTTCAAAAGATTTTCCATCTCAGCTTTGTTTGGAACACGTGGAGAGTGAATATCGTAAACGCCTGGTCCAATTTCATTTGGATATTTGAAGTTCACGAAAGCATTCAACAAATCCATTTGTGAACGAGAAGTTTCGATTGAAATAACGTCAGCATCCATGTCAGCGATGGCTGCGATGATGTCGTTAAATTCAGAATAGCACATGTGAGTGTGAATTTGCGTTCTGTCTTCAACGCCAGAAGCACTGATTCTGAAGGCCTCAACTGCCCATTTCAAATAGTCGTTCCATTTGCCGCGACGGATTGGCAAACCTTCGCGAAGTGCAGCTTCGTCGATTTGGATGATTTTGATGCCAGCTTTTTCAAGATCACAAACTTCATCACGAATTGCGAAAGCGATTTGAAGCGCAGTATCTTTACGCGGTTGATCATCACGCACGAATGACCATTGCAAGATCGTGATCGGGCCAGTCAACATGCCTTTCATGATTTGTTTGGTTTGCGATTGTGCGTATTTTGCCCAAGCTACAGTCATTGGAGTAGGGCGTGAAACGTCACCGAAAATTACCGGCGGTTTTACGCAGCGAGAACCATAGCTTTGAACCCAACCATTTTTAGTGAAGAAGAATCCAGCTAATTGTTCGCCGAAATATTCTACCATGTCGTTACGTTCAAATTCGCCGTGAACCAAAACGTCCAAACCAACTTCTTCTTGGAAGCGGATGGTGCGAGTAGTTTCTTCTTCAACGAATTTTTGATAATCAGCGGCAGAGATGTTCCCAGCTTTGAAATCAGCGCGATATTTACGAACTTCTTTAGTTTGTGGGAAAGAACCAATTGTTGTAGTTGGCAACAATGGCAAGTTGATGTGAGCGTTCTGAATTTTTTTACGTGAAGCAAAATCGCTTTTACGATTCATCAAATCTTCAGTAATTTTGGCAACGCGATTTTTAACCACATCATTGTGAATTCTTTTTGAAGTTTTGCGGTCAGCAATTGCGGCTTTGTTTGCGTCCAAAGCAGCTTTAACTTCGCCTTCTTTTCCTGAAGCGGCTTTAGCAACTACAACAATTTCAGAAAGTTTCTGAGTAGCGAAACTTAACCAAGATTTCAATTCAGCGTCCAAAGCAGTTTCATTCGCCAAATCAACAGGAGTGTGGATTAGCGAGCAAGATGGAGCAACGATAACACGACCTTCACCAAGTTTTGCTGTGGCTTTTTTTACAACTGCGATTGAGTTTTCGAAGTTGTTGATCCAGATGTTACGGCCGTCGATAACGCCTAAAGACAAAGTTTGATCAGCTTTAACTGCATCTAAAACTTCATTCAATTGATCTGCAGCGCGAACTAAATCAACGTGAACTGATGCAGTTCCAAGGCTGAAAGCAAGTTCGGTATTATCACCTAAAGTGTCGAAATAAGTTGCTAAGTGCAATTTGATTGAACCAGCGAATTGTTTGATTTGTGCGTAAGCAGCAACATAAGCTTTCAAAGCTTCGGCAGACAAATCAGTAACCAAGCAAGGTTCATCGATTTGCACATCTTTCACACCAAGAGCAGCCAATTTTGCGAATAATTCTTTGTAAGCGACTAACAAATTATCAAGCAAATCAAGTTTGTTTGAACCATCAACTGATTTACCTAAAAGCAAGAAAGTTACAGGTCCGATCACAACTGGACGAGTTTCAATTCCCAAATTTTTAGCTTCTTGATATTCGTCGAAAATTTTAGTCGAAGAAATTTTGAACTGTTGACCTTTTTTAAATTCAGCAACGATGTAGTGGTAGTTAGTGTCGAACCACTTAGTCATTTCCATTGCAGTAACGTCGATGCCATCTTTTTGAGCACCACGAGCCATGGCGAAATAAAGGTCTAAATCAACATTTCCGCCAGCGAATTTGAAACGATCAGGAACAGCGCCAAACAAAGTTTGAGCATCCAAAATTTGATCGTAGAACGAAAAGTCGTTTGAAGGGATAAAATCTAAGCCGGCAGCTTTTTGTTTTTGCCAGTTAGTAGCGCGAATTTCTGCAGCAGCTTTTTGTAAATCAGCAGCAGAAGAAGTTTTTTTCCAATAGCTTTCGATAGCTTTTTTAAGTTCGCGATTAGCGCCAATTCTAGGAAAACCTAGGTTTGCAGTTTTTAACATTTTGTGTTTTGATTAAGATTTGCGCAAGGCTTTGCAACAAAATAAGCTTGATGATTCAAGCTCAGAGGCGGGCTCGCCAAGGAAGGTAAAACTCAAATTAAGAGAGTTCAGCAATGTTATTTTTCATCAATTTCAAATGCAATCTTTGATTTGTAAGCTTGTGTTTTGTAAGGTCGCAAAATAGTTTAGCAAAAAATTCTCCTCAATAAATTGTAATTTTATGACAACTCACAAAACCGATTTGGTTATTGTCGGCGCTGGTCCGGCTGGTTTATTCTCAGTATTTGAAGCAGGCATGTTGAAGATTAAATCACATGTTATTGATACTCTTGAAATCATTGGCGGGCAATGCACTGCGCTTTATCCAGAAAAACCAATTTACGATATTCCAGCTCATCCAAAAGTTGGTGCGGCAGAATTAATTGAATTGTTGGAAGCTCAAGCTGCGCCTTTTTCGCCAGTTTATCATTTAAATCAGCGCGTTGAGAAATTCGTTAAAAATGCTGATGGAAGTTTCACAGTAAGCACTTCCAAAAATACTGAAATTAATTGTAAAGCAGTTGTGATTGCTGCTGGTTGCGGAGCCTTTGGTCCTAATCGTCCTCCGCTTGAAGCTATTGAAGAATATGAGGGAAAATCTGTTTTCTACGCTGTTCGTAACAAGTCAGAATTTGCTGGTAAAAAAGTTGTGATTGCCGGTGGTGGTGATTCTGCTGTTGATTGGGCTTTAAGCTTGGCTGAAATTGCCGCGAAAGTTTATGTGGTTCATCGCCGTGATAAATTCCGTTGTGCTCCGGAAAGTGCTGACAAAATGAAGCAGCTAGCGGCAGCAGGAAAAATCGAAATGGTAATTCCTTTCCAACTTGAAGGTCTTGAAGGCACAAACGGCAAACTTGAAAACGTTGTGGTAAAAGACTTCGATGGCAATATCAAAAAACTTGAAGCTGATTATTTGTTACCATTTTTCGGTTTAGCGATGGAACTTGGCCCAATCGCTGATTGGGGTTTGAACTTAACCAAAAATCACATTGAAGTTGATCCAGCAACGATGCGTACTTCAATCGAAGGCGTTTACGCAATCGGCGATATCGCTACTTACAAAAATAAATTGAAACTGATTCTAACTGGTTTCGCCGAAGCCGCATCAGCAGCGCACGATATGCACAAAATTGTTCATCCAGACCAACTTTTCCACTTCGAGTATTCAACCTCAAAAGGCGTTTCTTAATGTTTTCAAAACTCGAATTTTTAATCGCATTTCGCTACCTCAAATCCAAGCGCAAAGAAGGATTTATTTCGATCACGGCGATTTTTTCGTTTGTTGGAATAATGATTGGTGTCGCGACTTTGATCGTTGTGATGTCGGTTATGAACGGGTTTCGTTATGAATTGGTTAACCGTATTTTGGGTGTAAATTCGCATTTAACAATTTATAGCCATGGCGGTCAGATCCATGATTATCAAGCTTTGGTTGATGAGGTGAAGAAAGTTTCGGGGGTAAAATATGCGAATCCGATTGTAGAAAGTCAGGCGATGTTGTCGTCAAAAACCAAGAATGCTGGCGGTTTGATTAAGGCGGTGCAGTTAGATGATCTAAAAAATAAAACGCTGATATCGCAAAATATTACCGGCGGCGATATTGAAAAAATGACGGAGAAAAATTCGGCTTTGATTGGCTCAGCGATTGCTCAAAGTATGAATTTGCGAGTTGGTGATCCGATTAAAATTATTTCAGCAGAAACTGCCAACACTATTGTTGGTGCAATTCCACGCATCAAAACTTACGAAGTTGCCGGAGTTTTTGAATCTGGTCTTTACGAATATGATTCAACTACGGTGTTTTTGAATTTCGACATGGCCCAAGTTCATTTCCGCTTTCCTGACGCGGTTTCAGGTATTGAGGTTTTCGCCACAGATCCAACCAAACTTGATGACATAAAAAGCGAAATTTATCGCATTTTACCAAATTATCAAAATCTCTATGCGGTAGATTGGCAGCAATCAAATGCTGGTTTTATCGACGCGCTAAAAGTTGAAAGTACTGTAATGTTTCTGATTCTAACTTTGATAATTTTGGTCGCCGCCTTCAACATAATTTCTAGTATGATTATGTTGGTGAATGATAAAAACAAAAACATCGCGCTGCTACGTACTCTTGGTATGACGAAAGGATCTGTGATGCGAATTTTCCTAATTTGTGGTTCTTCAATCGGATTTGTTGGAACCTTCCTAGGATTTGTAATTGGCGTTTTGTTCTCGGCCAACATCAATAATATCAAGTTATGGCTGGAATCGATGACTGATCAAACTTTATTTAATCCGGCGATCTATTTTCTCTCAACTTTGCCGTCAAAAGTTTTTGTTTCTGATGTTGTCGTGATTGTTGGAATGGCTTTGGTAATTTCTTTCCTTGCGACACTTTATCCAGCTTACAAAGCTTCTAAAGCAAATCCTGCTGAAATTTTGCGTTACGAATAATTTGCGAGTATCTTTAGCGTAGCTTTTAAATCTTAAGTACGATTGAGCCAGTTGAGCTACGGTTTTCAATCGCTTGATGTGCCTTGGTAGCATCTTTGAAATCATAAGTAGTAATTTGTGGTCTAACTATTCCTTTGGTTAATGCTGCAAAAACTTCGTTTGCTGATAAAACCAACTCAATACGATTAGCTTTGTAAAGCGCCATGGTTGGACGAGTTAAATAAAGCGAGTTAGCAACTAGATTATTTAGATCTAACTTATCAGTTGGTCCTGATGATTCACCAAAGCTAACGCACATTCCCATTGGCCATAAACAAGATAAAGATTTTTCCAAAGTGTCTTTTCCAACTGAATCGTAAACAATGCCAACTCCATTGTGATCGGTGATTTTTGCTACCTCATCAACAAAGTTTTGGGTTTTGTAGTTAATAACGTGAGAGCAGCCAGCAGCTTGAGCAACCATGATTTTTTTGTCGTCGCCAACTGTACCGATTACTTCAATTCCCAAATGTTTTGCCCATTGGCACAGAATATGACCAACGCCACCAGCAGCAGCGTGAACCAAAATTCTTTTGGCGCGAGTTGCGATATAAACACGATGCAACAAAGCGTGTGCCATCAAGCCTTTTAAAAGTGATCCGGCAACTTGAACATCAGTTAACTCTGCAGGAGGAATTACCAAATGATGTTGATTAATGACGCGTTTTTCAGCGTAAGCTCCAAGTGGACCGGTGGCGTAAGCAACACGATCGCCAACTTTAAATTCAGTAACTCCAGGACCAACTGATTCAATAATACCACAGGCTTCCGAACCTAAAGTGACAGGTAAATCAGTTAATTTGTATTGTCCTTTGCGAAAAGCGATGTCGAAAAAATTTACACCAATAGCAGTATGTCTGACTACAACTTCGTTTTTTTGCGCCTTCGGATCATCAACTTTTTTAATTTTGAGTTGTGAGGCATCACCAACTTTAGGAAGAATAATTGCTTGCATTTTGCTTGTGCTTTTGAAGTTTTGTGAGAGTGCGAATTACTTCATTAATTTCAATTTACCCTACTTAAATGCAACACCAAAATCTCTTCGTTTTTGACATTGAAACAATTCCCGACACCTTGGCAGCGAAACGCTTGCTCGATTTATCAACCGACGACAAAAATGAACTACGCGAAGCTTTAACCAACTATCATTTAAAAATTACTGACGGAAAAAATTCGTTCTTACGTCAGCCGTTTTGGCAAGTGGTTTGTATTAGTTTTTTGGAGGCGGAAATTGTTCGTGATTTTTCCGGTCAAGAATTTTATCGCATTAAAGATATTCGCTCGGGAGGCGATTTACTTAGTACCGAAGCTGATTTGGTGAAAGGATTTTTCTCCCATCTGAAAAAAAATTCTTCACGTTTAGTAAGTTTTAACGGCAAGAATTTTGATCTTCCGGTTCTGAAATATGCCGCGATGAAGAATGAAGTTGAAGCGGCGTGGCTTTATAAATCTGGCGATAAATGGAATAATTATAATCAGAAATATTCGCTGGATTGGCATTGTGATTTGGCTGATGCCTTTTCTGATTTTGGCGCTTCCGCGAAAGTAAAAATGAATGAACTTTGTGCTGCGTTTGGTTTGCCAGGGAAAATCGGCGTTGATGGCTCGCAAGTGTTGGAAATGTTTGACGAAGGTAAATTGCAAGAAATCAGAAATTATTGTGAAACTGATGTGATTAACACTTATTTGCTGTATTTGGTTTATCAGCATCACAACGGTTCGATGAGCAAAGAAAGCTTTCACAAAGCTAAAGAAGCGTTGCTCGAGTTTTTAGAAAATAATGCTGAAACTAAACCGCATTTTGCTGAGTTTTTGGATAATTATTTCTAACTTTCCATTTTCACCTGCCGCCGGTTTTTAGAAAATTAGGCGATAAATTTTTTGTATTCTTCGAGCAAAATTCGTGAAATTTTTCCAGCTTTACCATCACCAATTTGATTGCCATCAATTTTAGTTGCAGGGCGTAGAATCAAGCTCGAGCTGGTTAGAAATACTTCTTTTGCTGCGATCATTTCTGCGACTGAGAAATTTCTCTCTTCAACTTTAATGCCTTTTTCTTGCGCGATTTTAATCATGCGATTGCGCGTAATACCGCACAGAATAAGGTTGTCCGCTGCTTTGGTAATTAATGTATCATTGGTATCAACGATGAAAGCATTAGCAAAAGTTCCTTCAGTCACAACGCCATCGCGTACAAAGATTGCGTCATCAAAACCAGAATCTTTAGCTTTTTGATTGATGAAACTTGAAGCGAAAAGAGCGACAGATTTGATGTCGCAGCGTTTCCAGCGAATATCTTCATGAGTCATAATTGATACGCCTTTTTCAAACTCTTCTTCAGTCATTTTTTTGCCTAAAGACACAGTCGCTGAAATTGTTGGCATCAAATTTTTTGGAACCCAAGGCACGCGATTAGCCATGCCACGAGTGATTTGAATGTAGCAAGTTCCTTCGCTCATGTTGTTTTTAGCAAACAAATCGAGCTGCAATTGTGTGATAAATTCTTTGGTAAAATTATGCTCGATTTTCATTTCGCGTAAAGAACGGAAAAGCCTTTCGATGTGTGGATCGCCGTCAATTAAACGACCGTTTTTAAACAATGTAACTTCGTAAATGCCATCAGCAAATTGGAAGCCGCGATCTTCGATGTGAACGAGGCAATTTTCGTGTGGAAGGAATTGGCCGTTAAGAAATGAAATGCGAGACATAAAACTCCTGAAATTAAAAAGGGGAGCTTAAAACTCCCCTTTGGTTATTTTTTCAAAATTGATCTACCAGCATATTTGGCGCGAGATCCCAAATATTCTTCGATACGAATTAATTCGTTATATTTTGCAGTTCGATCTGAACGGCAAAGTGATCCAGTTTTGATTTGGCCAGCGTTGGTGGCAACTGCAAGTTGCGCGATTGTAGCGTCTTCAGTTTCGCCAGAACGATGTGAAATTACGTTGTTATAACCAGCTTTTTTGGCGATTGAAATCGCGTTTAAAGTTTCGGTTAAAGTTCCGATTTGATTGAATTTCACCAGCAATGCGTTGGCCATTTTTTCGTTAATGCCTTTTTGCAAAATTTTCGGATTAGTTACGAAAAGATCATCGCCAACTAATTGGATTTTATTACCAAGAGCTGCAGTAACATTTTTCCAGCCTTCAAAATCGTCTTCTGAACAAGCATCTTCAATCGAGAAAATTGGATAATCGCGCACCAATTCTTCGTAATATTTTACCATTTGATCAGAAGTTAAAACGCGACCTTCACCAGCTAAATCATATTTGCCGTCTTTGTAGAACTCAGTTGAAGCGCAGTCCAAAGCGAGAACAACTTCATCGCCAAGTTTGTAGCCAGCTTTTTCGGTAGCTTTGGCGATATAATCTAAAGCTTCTTTTGCCGAATCTAAATTTGGTGCGAAACCGCCTTCGTCACCAACGTTGGTGTTGTGGCCATCTTTTTTCAAAAGTGATTTTAGATGTTGGAAAATTTCTGCGCCAATTCGGATGGAATCTTTCACAGTTGCAGCTCCAACCGGCATCACCATAAATTCTTGGATGTCGATTTTATTATCTGCGTGCTTGCCGCCGTTGATGATGTTCATCATTGGCACTGGCAAAAGATTTGCCGTATCGCCACCTAAATATTGGAAAAGTGGAACTTTCTTTGAAACAGCAGAAGCTTTTGCAGCTGCTAAAGACACGGCTAGAATCGCGTTAGCACCAAGGTTGGATTTATTTTCTGTGCCATCCATCTCGATCAAAATTTGATCAAGTTCTTGTTGTTTTGAAGCGTCAAATCCAGCAAGTTTGTTGGCGATTTTGCTGTTCACATTTTCTACAGCTTTTAATACACCTTTGCCCAAGAATTTTGTTTTATCACCATCGCGAAGTTCGCAAGCTTCTAAGCTACCAGTTGAAGCGCCGCTTGGTACGGCAGCGATTCCGATTGAGCCATCGGTTAAATGAATTTCAGCTTCCAAAGTTGGGAATCCACGTGAATCAAGAATTTCACGCGCTTTAATTTTTGAGATAGTTGTCATTGTTAAATTGAGATTGACTTAAGTGAAGAGGGCGCGAATTTTGGTGAAAAAGCCCAAATAGTCAATTTACAATCTTTAAGAAAATGCTACGTCTTTTAATTATCATCGGACTGATTCTACTTTCAGTTCCTCTTTTCAACAAAGCAGTAGATTACACCAAAAATAAAGTCAGTCAGGTTAAGGAAGCGAGTGAGGATTTAACTGATAAAGCGAAAAATATTGGCAGTGCGGTGAAAGAAAGTGTGCAGGAATTACCGAAAAAAATCGAAGAAAAGAATAACGGAAAATAATCTAGCGTTTTGTGTTTTTAGATTTTCAGGCTTCGTCTACAATGACGATTTAGCTTACTGATCTTGATCGTTGTTCTTATATTTCTCAGCGCGATTAGCGGCTCTTCTTTTTCTTTCAGAAACTAAGGTTTCATGTTGTTGAACGTTTGGTTGGGTTACTTGTTTTTGTGGTGTTTTGTAACTATTGCTGTCGTTAGAGGACTTCTCGTTTTCTTGAGAGTAAACCCTGTCTTCAACTTTGCTATTGGTTGGGTTCGAGATGCTAGTCGCGTTGATGAATATTAAGGTAAAAGCGCAAGAAATTATAATTTTTCTCATTTTATTTAAATCTCTTCTGGTTGATCTTTTTTAAGAAATTGTTGGGTGAATTCTGTGAATCTATTTTCTTCAATGGCTTGACGAATGTCGCGCATTAAGTCTTGATAGTAAAAAATATTATGTTCTGAAAGCAGCATTGCACCAAGAATTTCATTGGCTTTAGTTAAATGATGCAAATAGGCACGGCTGTGATTTTTGCAGGCATAGCAACTGCATTTTTCATCAAGAGGTTTTTTATCGTCGCGATATTTGGCGTTGCGGATATTAATTACTCCTTCGCGGACGAAAGCTTGTCCGGTACGTCCGGATCTGGTGGGAATTACGCAGTCAAACATATCAACTCCGCGAGCGACAGCTCCAACGATGTCAGAAGGTTTGCCAACTCCCATCAGATAGCGTGGTTTTTCTGTAGGCAGAAAATCAACGCAATAATCTAGAACTTTAAACATTTCTTCTTGTCCTTCGCCTACAGCTAGGCCACCGATTGCATAACCATCAAATCCGATTTTGATTAATTCTTGCGCGGAAATTTTACGTAAATCTGCAAAAGTTGAACCTTGTACGATACCAAAAATTCCGTAGCCCGTACGTTTTGCAAAAGCATCACGAGAACGTTGCGCCCATAGAAGAGAGCGATCCATCGCATCTTTGGCTTGTTGAAATGTTGCTGGAAATTGTACACATTCGTCAAAAATCATTGTGATGTCGGCACCAAGTTTGTGTTGAATTTCAATCGAGCGCTCTGGAGTTACGAAATATTTTGTGCCATCGAGATGTGAAGAAAACTCAACTCCGTCATCATTAATTTTTCTGATTTTGGAAAGTGACATAACTTGAAATCCACCGGAATCGGTGAGAATTGGTTTGTCCCAATTCATAAATTTGTGTAAGCCGCCAAGTTGTTCGATTAGTTCAGCAGTAGGGCGTAACATTAAATGGTAGGTGTTGCCTAAAATAATTTCTGCGCCGGATTCTTTTATGTCGCGTGATTTAATTGCTTTTACAGTTGCTGCAGTTCCGACAGGCATGAATGCTGGAGTTTGAATATTGCCGTGAGCGGTAACTACTTCACCACGTCTTGCTTTATTGTCGGTGTTTTTTAAGTTGAAGGAGAATTCTTTTACCATTTTTTGCGGAGGTTTTATGAAAAATATTGACAGATTTGTGCCATTTTTTGTGTTGGTTTTTTTAGTTGGCACCATTGGTTTTGCAACTTACAAAATCGGCAAAAAACAAGAGGTTGAGTTGCAAAATATCGACAAAAGTTTTGATGGTCGATTTGTGAAGGTGAACATCGAATTGCCAGAATTTTCTTTGCCTGATCTTTATGATGAAAATGCAACTTTTAGCAAAAAAGATTTAAGCGGAAAATATTCGTTAATTAATTTATTCGCGTCGTGGTGCACAACCTGTCGTGCTGAGCATCAGGTTTTGATGCGTTTAAAAAGTGAAGGTATCATCGATATTTATGGTGTGGCGTGGCATGATATAAATCAGAACACTAAAGATTATTTATCGAAAGAAGGTGATCCTTTCACCAGAGTTGCAGCGGATAATCAGGCTATATTCACTAAATTTGTGGGCACGCAAGCGATTCCAGAAACTTTATTGGTTAATGACGAAGGTGTTGTGGTCTGGCGGTATAAAGGCAATTTGGAAGAAACTGCAATTGCTGAAATTCGTGGGTTTTTGAATAAATAATTTCTGACTATTTCTTTATTCCCTACCATCGGTTGATCTTGTCGAAACCTCGTGAACTTCTTGCTACAAAAGTTTAGCAGAAAGAACCTCACGAGGTTTCGACAAGATCAACCGACGGCAGGATAATGTTATACTCAACTTCACATTACGTACGCAAAAATCAGACAATAAAAAACCGACCCCCTCTTACGAAAGAATCGGTTTTTTAAAAGACTAGTAAGTCTAATTACGTTAAGCTTTTTTTACCTGCTTTTTAACAGCTTTTTTCTCTTTAACGATTTTAACTTCGTCAAGCTTGCCCAACTTAATCAATTTTTTCTTGATTTGAAGTCTAAGCTTTTGAGCTGATTCAGTAAGTTTATTGTTACGACAGTTGACCAAGAAATTGTCGATATTGCCGTATTTATTAACTGTTCTGATTGATGCTGCAGTAACTTTTAAAGTTACGTCAGTACCAAGAGCTTCGCTTTTGAAAGCAACCGTTTTTAGATTTGGTAAAAATCTTCTTCTGGTTTTGCGGTTAGAGTGAGAAATTTGATTTCCACTCATTACGCCTGTACCCAGTAATTCACATCTTCTAGACATAATATCTCTTTGTATTTCCAATAATTAACCTTGGCAGTCGAAAGCAGATTTACCAGAGATAGCTGAAACGATAGTTGGCGCGCCAAACATCGCTGCAACACCTGCAGTAACACCTACCAATAAACCCCAAGAAACTTTACCAGTGAAGAAAC
>JACCDZ011330893.1_pt1 | contig 42244 bp, 42 predicted proteins | sample 7449551 | NCBI WGS metagenome assembly JACCDZ01 (sample SAMN15323452, study PRJNA562643) | freshwater metagenome | isolation source: river surface water | place: USA:Blue River Watershed | collected 2017-08-18
ATCGTGAGCTGAAAAATCGCATTCTTGGCATGGTTCCACATGCCACCCTCAATGCCTATGAACCCTTTCGCAACTGGAAAAAGGTGGTGGACTATTCGCTCCGCGAAAAAGGCGTGGCGGCGGCGGCCCCTTTTAACCAGTTACAGGGCATGCTGACCACAGGTTCCCAGGTCAGTGGCGCCATGATTACCGGCATAGTGCCAGAGGCCGAGAAGACCGTTTCCATTATTCACCGGCATATGAGTGAAGGCCGCATTGAGGCCTTGCGTGATGGTGACTTCGGCATTGTGTTGGGCTCGGGCCTGGCCGCCAATCTTGGCGTGATGGTGGGCGACAAGGTGACCTTGGTTTTGCCGGAGGCTTCGCTATCCCCGGCTGGCGTGATTCCGCGTTTCAAGCGTTTCACCGTGGTGGGTATTTTCAAAGTGGGCGCTGATGTTGACGGTTTGCTCGCTTATGTGAATCTCAATGATGCGGCCCGCCTGCTGCGCATGGAAGGCAAGGTGCAGGGTGTACGCCTGCGTATGGATGATCTTTTCGATGCGCCGGCGGTCAGTCAGGCGCTGGTGCACAAGCATCCGGAGTTTTTTTACGCCAGTAACTGGACCCTGACGCACGGCAATCTTTTCAATGCCATCAAGATGGAAAAAGCCATGATGGCTTTGTTGCTGCTTTTCATCGTGGCGGTGGCGGCTTTCAATATCGTTTCCAGCCTGGTCATGGTGGTGACGGATAAAAAAGCGGATATCGCCATCCTGCGTACCCTGGGCGCCAGCCCCAACACCATCATGAATATCTTCATGGTGCAGGGCACGATTGTGGGAGTGGTCGGCACGGTCAGCGGCGTACTGCTGGGGGTGTTGCTCTCACTCACCATTACCGATATTGCCACCGGCATAGAGCAACTTTTCAATATCAGTCTGTTTGATGCGTATTTTGTGAATTACCTGCCTTCTCAGCTGGAACTGGATGATGTGCTCTGGGTCAGCCTTGTTGCTTTTGCCTTGAGCTTCCTGGCCACGGTTTATCCGGCTCGTCGGGCTGCCCGCGTACAGCCGGCGGAGGCACTGCGTTATGAGTAATCCCGGGCTGAGCGAGTTCGTGCTGGAGGCCCGGGGCCTGACCAAGCGCTTCGAGGAAGGTCCGCAGCAACTGGAAATCCTGCACGGTATCGATGTGCGGGTCGCGCGTGGCGAGTTTGTCGCCATTGTCGGCAGCTCGGGTTCGGGCAAAACCACCTTGCTGCATTTGCTGGGTGGACTGGATACGCCGAGTGCCGGTGAAGTAAGAATTTGTGGGCAGGATTTCAGCCGCTGTAATGAAGTCGAACGCGGTGTTTTGCGCAATCGCCATATCGGCTTCGTCTACCAGTTCCATCATCTGCTGCCGGAATTCACGGCACTGGAAAATGTCTGCATGCCACTCTTGCTGCGTGATGGCGATATTACTGCGGCGGCAAAGAAGGCGGAGGCGCTGCTGCGTCGTGTCGGTCTGGGCGAGCGCCTGCAGCACAAGCCCACCGAGCTTTCCGGAGGGGAGCGTCAGCGCGTGGCGCTTGCTCGTGCCTTGGTCACCGAGCCTGCGGTCATGCTGGCTGACGAGCCAACAGGCAATCTGGATAACGATACGTCACAAGAAATACAGAGGCTGTTGTTCGAGCTCAATCGCGAGCTGGGCATCAGTCTGGTCATTGTGACGCATGACCTGACGCTGGCGGCCGCCGCCGGCCGCATTCTGCGCATGGACCATGGCCGCCTGACGGCCCCTTCAGTCTGAGCATTCTGCAGGGCTACCTGTCATGCCGTGGTGCAGGGACAGGTCAGCTGAGCATCATTTTCCTTGCTGTCTTTTTTGCTGGCGCTGGCGCCAGGCGCGCACCACATGCCAGCGCCAGAACAGGCGCATCAGGGCATAACCGGTGCAGGCCATGATGAATCCCGTGCACACTGCGCCCAGGGCGACGGGGGCGAGATAGCGTGAAAGCTGTGGTGAGTGGTGGCCGGCACTGCCAATGCTGTTCAGCCACACTCCCAGATCCGCCAGGGTCGGCATGGCTTGGCCCAGCAAGAGGCTGCCTACCCAGCAGGCCAGCCAGAGCAAGGGCAGCAGGGTAATGGGATTGCTGATCCAGACCAGGGCCACAGTGAGCGGCAGGTTCACCCTGAACAGCAGGGCAAGGGCTGTGGCTGGCACCATCTGCAAGGGGATGGGCAGCATCGAGCACCAGAGTCCCCAGAAGGCGGCGCCAGCGGCCGAACGCCGGTTCAGATGCCAGAGGCTGGGGTCGGCCAGGCGATTGCCCATGAAACGCAGCGAAGGGTGCTGTACAAGGCGTTCGGGCTCGGGCAGATAGCGGCGGATCAGATGTTTTGGCATGAATGAGCGGCTTGGTTGCAGGCCGCCATCTTTTCCAAATGTTCGCCGGGGGTCAATGTGAATCTTGCTGTCAGCGCGGGCGAATCTCGCTGTGTCCCGGCGCTGGCTTCGTGCTAAAAGCATTAGCTTTGCCCACCACAAGGATGTGTCATGGCAATTCTCTTCTCTATGGCGGCCGGCCTTTTGCTGTTGCCGGTCTTGCCCGCTTTGCCTCCGCTATGGCTGCTGCCCGCGTTGGCCTTGTTGTGTGCTGCGGTCGCCATTTTCTTGCGCTGGCACTTGCTGTGGTGCCTGACGGCTTTTCTGCTCGCTTTATCCTGGTCCGTGCTGCATGCCTCGCGGGCCCTGGAGGCTCGTCTGCCGACAGTGTGGGAGGGTGTGGAACTCTCGGCCACAGGTCAGGTCAGTGATTTGCCGGAAACCGTGCCGCGCGGTCAGCGCTTCCGTTTTCAGCCGGACAGCTTGCGCGGCCCCGGTGGTGAAGTGATTGCTGCCCGGGGTGAGCTCCAGCTTTTTTCTTCCCTGCCCACCGCCGTCATGCCGCAGGCTTATTGCCGGATGCAGTTGCGTCTCAAGCGTCCGCATGGGGCTGCCAATCCCGGTGGTTTTGATTACGAGGTCTGGCTGCTGTCGGAAAACGTGATGGCAACGGGCACGGTGAAAGCCATGCAATGCCAGACACAGCCCGGGCAGAGCATGACTGCATTGCGCTGGCAGTTGCGGCAGGTTTTTTTGCGCGATTTCCCGGAGCAGCCACGGGCCGCTGTATTACTGGCGCTGATTACCGGTGACCGCGCACTGATTGTGCCCGCGGACTGGGAGCGTTATGTCGCCACGGGTGTTGTGCATCTCATGGCGATTTCCGGCTTGCACATCACCATGCTGGCCATGCTGGCCGGCTTGCTGGCGCTCTGGCTTTTGCAGCGCCTGCCGCGGCTTGCGCTGTATTGTCCGCTGCACAAGCCGGCTCTGCTCGCCGGTTTTCTGTTGGCCTTGGCTTACAGCTTGGTGGCGGGATTTTCCGTGCCGACCCAGCGCACGCTCATCATGCTGGCTGTGGTGATGCTGGCGGCCTGCAGCGAGCGTCGATTGCCTTCATTGCAAATCCTTTTGCTGGCCTTGCTTGCTGTATTGCTGTGGTCGCCGCTTGCTGTGCATGCCGCCGGCTTCTGGTTGTCGTTTGGTGCCGTGGCGATTCTTTTATTGCTGGGACAGCGTCAGCAGGGGCAGCCAGTGTGGCGACAGGCGCTGATGCTGCAGCTCTGGATGTCGCTGCTTTTATTGCCCCTGACGCTCTGGTTTTTCGAACGCGCCAGTGTGGTATCGCCACTGTCCAATCTGCTCGCCATTCCGCTCATTACCTTCATTGTGGTTCCTGCAGGATTGCTGGGGCTTCTGGCCTGGCTGCTCTCGGCCGATGTGCTGGCGCAGGTTTGCTGGCAGGCGGGAATTTTCGTGCTGACCGTGCTGGATGCCTTGCTGGAGCAGCTGCAATCCTGGCAGTGGGCCAGCGTGGACTGGAGCTTGCCCGGCTGGGGCGCGCTGGCCAGTTTTTGCCTGGCGTTGTTCTGTCTGCTGCAGCCTTTGCGTACTTCTTTGCGCTGGCTGGCGCCGCTTTTTCTCTTGCCTCTGTTATGGCCCGTCCAGACGATAAAGCCGGGACAATTGCGCGTGATGGTGATCGATGTCGGGCAAGGGCTTTCGGTTTTGCTGCAAACCGAACATCACCGTCTGCTTTACGACACCGGCCCTGGCTTTGGTCCCGGCAGTGATGCCGGCGTGCGTCATGTGCTGCCTGCGCTGCATCACAGTGGCGTGCATGCGCTGGACATGCTGGTGCTGAGTCATGACGACAACGACCACACCGGCGGCGCGGCCTCCTTGTTGGCCCGTATGCCCGTGGCGTCGGTGACAGGAGTGCGTCCGCAAGGGGTAAGGCCTGCTGCTGGTCTGGACTGGCAGGCCTGTCGCGCCGGCCGCTTTTGGGACTGGGATGGTTGGCGCTTCGAGTTGCTGTATCCGGACGCGTCCGAGTGGCAGCAGGTGGCCCGCGACAATAACCGCTCCTGTGTATTGCGGGTGAGCCGGGGTGATAGCGCTATCTTGTTGCCCGGCGATCTGGAGGGGCAGGGCGAGCAATTGCTGCTGGCACGCTTGCCTGCCAGGGCCTTGCAGGCAAGCGTGCTGGTGCTGGGTCATCACGGTAGCCGCAATGCCAGCTCGGCTGACTGGCTGGCAGCCGTGCGTCCGCAGCTGGCTATTGCTTCGGCCGGCTATCGCAATGCTTTTCGCCATCCCAGTCCGGTCTTGTTGGCGCGCTTGCGTGCCGCCGGCATTTCCTGGCGCAACACCGCTGATACAGGAGCACTCACGCTGACACTGGAGTCCGGGCGAGAAGTGGTGGTTCAGGCCTTTCGCCGAGACTCCGGCCGCTATTGGCAAGATGGTGAAACGGCAAGCATTTTTTGAGAATCACAGGGTCTTTAGTGCGCTTGGCGGGGTAGGGTTTAACCGGTAAAGTAGTCGCGATTTTGCCGGGTCTGCCCCGGTATTTTTGCGGTCATACGGGAGTACAGGACTGATGTGGGAGCTTATCAAGGCGGGTGGCTGGTTGATGCTGCCGATTCTTCTGGCATCCACCCTCGCACTGGCCATCAGTCTCGAGCGAGCCTGGTCACTGCGTCTTGCACGAGTCGCCCCTCCCGATCTTCTGGCACGGGTCTGGAAATGGATAAAGGCGGGCCAGCTTGATGCCGCCAAACTCAAGGAGCTGCGCGCTGACTCTCCGCTGGGTGAAATCCTGGCGGCCGGCCTGCTCAACTCCAAGCATGGCCGTGAAATCATGAAGGAGAGCATCGAGGAAGCCGGCTCTCATGTCGTGCATGACATGGAGCGTTATCTTTCCCTGTTGGGTACGGTCGCCGTGATTTCGCCCCTGCTGGGCCTCTTGGGCACGGTGGTCGGCATCATCGAAGCATTCATGGCTGTGACAGCCAGCGGGATGAATGATCCTGCCATGCTGGCCGGCGGCATTTCCAAAGCCCTCATCACGACTGCTGGCGGTATCGCCGTGGCCATTCCTGCCATGGTCATGCACCGCTGGTTCACCCGTCACATTGCGACCATCACGGTTGAAATGGAGCAGCAGGCCATCAAGCTCGTGGATATCGTGCACGGTGATCGCGAAGTGGATTTCCAGGAAAAGGCAGCAGAGCCCAAGCCGGTTGGCCGTGACGGCAAGACCCGGGAGACAACGGCGTGAAGTTTCGTCGTGCTGCTCCGGACTCGCTTGAAGTCAATCTCACGCCTCTGATTGATTGCCTGCTTTTCCTCATCATTTTCTTCATGCTCTCCACCACTTTCACCAAGGCCAGCAAATTGCAGATTGCCTTGCCCGAGGCCAAGGGAGATGCGGCGGCAGCTGCACCGGCACGCTCTATCGAAGTGTCGGTCAGTGCCAGCGGCGATTACGCCATCAATGGCCAGCTGCTGGCCAGCAAGCAGGCGCTGAGTCTGCGCTCCGCGATTGAAAAAGCCAGTGAGGGCAGTCGTGACATTCCCTTCATGATTTCTGCCGACGGTAATACGCCACACCAGTCTGTGGTTACGGTCATGGATGTCGCCGGCCAGATGGGCTTCCAGAGTCTCAGCATCAGCACACGGCAGCCGGAAGCCAAATAATTCCACTTGCTCTCATGGCCACGTCCATCCGGATTGATGGTTTTCCCACAGGCATAATGCATGAACACACCGATACCTGCGCCAGCGATGAGTGGGGCACAAGCCTATAAGCGTCTGCTGAAGTACACGGCCAGGTTCTGGCTGTTCTTCCTGATCGGGACACTGGGCTTTCTCTTTAACGGCCTCACCGAAGCAGCCAGTGCCAAGCTGGTTCAATACATCATTGATGCCATACAGCATGGCAATCAGGAGCATATGAACTGGTTCCCCCTGCTGGTGGTAGGGGTGGTGTTCATGCGCGGTGTGGGATCATTTGTCGGCAATTATTTTCTGTCGCTGGTCTCGCGCAATATCGTTTACGAAATGCGACGCGAGCTGTTTGACAAGCTGCTGGTCTTGCCGGCGGCCTATTACCACCTGAATTCTCCCGGTCATATCGCGGCCAAAATCATTTTCAATGTCGAGCAGGTAACAGGCGCTGCCACTGATGCCCTGAAAACCATCGTTCGCGAAGGCTTTGTGGTCGTGACCCTGCTGGGTTATCTGTTCTACATGAACTGGCGACTGTCACTTTCGCTCCTCATCATCGGTCCTATGGCTGGGCTGCTCATCAGGGTGGCCAGCAAACGCTTCCGCAAGCTTTCCGGCCGTATCCAGAATGCCATGGGCGATGTGAATCATGCCGTCAATGAAACCGTTTCTGCGTTCCAGGTCGTCAAAACCTATGGCGGTGAAGATTATGAACGTCAGCGCTTTGATCGTGCTTCCAGAGAAAATCTCAAGCAGGGCATGAAAATGGTGGTGACCAGCTCCCTGAGCACGCCACTGGTCCAGTTGCTATTGGCGATTGCCATGGGGGGCGTGATCTGGGTGGCTTTGCAGCCGGCCTTGATGCAAGGCATCAGTGCGGGCGAGTTCGTTTCTTACATCGTCGCGGCCGGCATGTTGCAGCGCCCGGTACGCTCTCTGACCGAGGTCAACGAGAAAATCCAGCGTGGCATTGCGGCTTCTGCGTCGGTTTTCGAGTTGCTGGACATGCCCGCCGAAGCCGACAAGGGCAGTCTTGAGGTCGAACGTTTGCGCGGTGATATCGAATTCCGCGGCGTCGATTTTTCGTATCAGGATGGCAAGCCGGTCTTGCAGGGCATCAATCTCAGCGTGAAGCCGGGGCAGACCGTGGCTCTGGTCGGGCGCTCGGGCTCCGGCAAGACCACGCTGGTGAATCTCTTGCCGCGTTTTTATGAGGCGGATCGTGGTCAGGTATTGATTGATGGTCATCCCATCCAGGATTACAAGCTGCCCGCTTTGCGCAAGCAGATTGCCACGGTGAGCCAGAAGGTTGTGCTTTTTGACGACAGCATTGCACACAATATTGCCTACGGTGCGTTTCGTGACCGTTCGCGCAGCGAAATAGAGCAGGCGGCGCGTGCGGCCTATGCCCATGATTTCATCATGGCCCTGCCCGAGGGCTATGAAACGCGAGTCGGCCAGGATGGGGTGCAGCTTTCCGGCGGGCAGCGCCAGCGTATTGCCATTGCGCGCGCCCTGCTCAAGGACGCTCCCATTCTGGTGCTGGATGAAGCAACGAGTGCGCTGGATAACGAGTCCGAGTTTTATATCCAGGCCGCCCTTGATGAAATCATGAAGGGCAGGACTACGCTGGTGATTGCCCATCGCCTGTCCACCATAGAAAACGCCGACCTGATTGTGGTCATGGATGCGGGGCGTCTGGTGGAGGCGGGGACGCATGCCGAATTGCTGGCAAGGAATGGTGCGTATGCGCAATTGCATAGCCGGAATTTTGCCGAGGATGACGATGCTGTCGGCGCTGCACCGGGGGCTGTGTGAGGCAGTGGTTCACGCGTGCCTGGCATGAGGGCCATCCGGCCTTGTGGCTGTTATGGCCACTTACCGTATTGTTTTCCCTGATCACCTTTTTGCGGCGTCAGCTTTATCGCATGGGCGTCCTTCGCGCGCATGATTTTCCGGTGCCGATTGTGGTGGTGGGCAATATCACGGTAGGCGGTACCGGCAAGACGCCACTCACGCTGGCGCTGATAGAGCGTTTGCGTGCCGAGGGTTTCAAGCCAGGGGTGGTCAGCCGTGGCTATGGCGGTCATGGCGATTATCCCCTGGTCGTGAATGAGGGTGTGTTTGCGGAACAGTGTGGTGATGAGCCGCTGACCCTGTTCCGGCGCACCGGCGTGCCCTTGGTGGTTGATCCGCAACGCAGTCGTGCAGTGGCGCATCTCTTGAAGCGCTTTGACTGTGATGTCGTGCTGTGTGATGACGGTCTGCAGCATTATGCCTTGGCTCGTGATATCGAGATTGCGGTGATTGACGGCGCGCGCGGCGTGGGTAATGGACGCCTGCTGCCCATGGGGCCGCTACGCGAACCCCTGTCGCGCTTGCACAGCGTCCAGCAGGTGGTGATCAATGGCGAGGGCTTTGTCTGGCCATCTGCGGCACGCATGTCCCTGAGTGCGCAGGCCTGGCAGAACCTGAGACAGGAGACGCATGCCGCCCCTGTTCCCGGTGATCCTGTGCATGCGGTGGCCGGCATAGGGAATCCGCAGCGCTTTTTTGAACAGTTGCAGGCCCAGGGATTCATGGTCACGGGCCATGCCTTTCCCGATCATCATGCCTACTCTGCGCGTGATCTCGGTTTTCCTGATGGCAGTCCGGTGGTGATGACGGAAAAAGACGCCGTGAAATGCATGGCCTTGGCGGAGGCCAACTGGTGGTATGTGCCGGTGAGGGCCGTATTGCCGGAAGATTTTTACGCGACATTGCTGCACAACCTGCGCGCCGTGCGCGCGCAGAAAACGAGGTAATACCATGCTGGACAAGAAACTCCTGGCCATCCTGGTCTGTCCCTTGTGCAAGGGTCCCTTGCGCTATGAGGCAGAAAAGAAGGAGCTGGTTTGCCGGGCGGATGCCCTGGCTTTTCCCATACGCGATGGCATTCCCGTCATGCTGGAAGAAGAGGCTCGTCCGCTCAGTGCGGAAGAACGCGGCCTGTAAAGAGTACGGGGAGATATCGGATGGGATTCAAGGTGGTCATTCCGGCACGTTACGGCTCCAGCCGTCTGCCGGGCAAGCCTTTGCTGGATATCGCAGGCAAGCCGATGTTTGCCCATGTCTATGCGCGCGCGCTTGAAAGCGCGGCTGAAGAAGTTGTTGTGGCGACCGATGACGCCCGTATTGAGGCGGCTGCCCGTGCACTAGGGGCTGAGGTGGTTCTGACCTCACCGGATCATCCTTCCGGCACGGACCGCTTACAGGAAGTGGCGAAGCACAAGGGCTGGGCTGACGACACCATCGTGGTGAATGTGCAGGGGGACGAGCCCCTGATTCCGCCTGCCGTGATCAATCAGGTGGCAGCCAATCTGGCTGCTTCCCGTGAGGCCGGTATTGCCACGCTGGCAGAGCCTTTGGCTGATGCTGCCCAGCTCTTCAATCCCAATATCGTGAAGCTGGTGCGTGATGCGCAGGGTAATGCGCTGTATTTCAGCCGCGCCCCCATGCCTTGGGCGCGCGATGTTTTTGCCCGTGATAAATCCCTGCTGCCGGCCAGCAAGCTGTATCTGCGCCATCTGGGTATCTATGCCTATCGTGTTGCTTTCCTGCACGCTTATGTGGAATGGGCGCCAGCAGAAATTGAGCAGCTGGAAGCACTTGAACAGCTACGGGCCTTGTATAACGGCGTGAAAATCCATGTGGATGTGGCCGCTGTCGAGCTGCCGCCGGGTGTGGATACGGCTGAAGATCTGGAGCGCGTGCGCGCCCTGCTTGCCAATCTGAAACAGGCCGGGTGAGTGGCATGAGTGATGGCAAAAGCGTTCTCTTTGTTTGCATAGGTAATATCTGTCGCTCCCCCACGGCTGAGGCCGTATTCCGTGCGCAGGTGGAAAAAGCCGGCTGGAGCAAATTGTTCACAACGGATTCCGCTGGCATCAGCAGTTTTCATGTTGGAGAGCCTCCGGACCGGCGTGCGCAGAAACATGCACAGCAGCGTGGCTACAATCTCTCCAAGCTGCGCGCACGGCATGTCGGTCCCATGGATTTCGAGCGCTTCGATCTCATTCTCTGCATGGAAAAATCCGTGCTGGATACGGTCCTCAAGCTGCAGAAGTTTGCCCGCAACAACAAGGCCGAAGTGGCGCTTTTCCTCGACTATCTGCCGGGCCATGAGGGCCAGAATGTGCCTGACCCCTACTCGCGCGGTGAAGACAGTTTTGAGCGTGTGCTGGATCTGGTGGAGGCGGGCAGTGATGCCCTGCTGCGTGATCTTCTCAAGAAACAGGGTGTGCTGAGCTGTGGCTGCTGAGACTGTCCACGAAAACTATTCTCTGGGCAGCCTCAATACCTTTGGCCTGCCCGCTTTAGCACGTTTTTTTGCCGCTCCCGATTCCGAGCAAGCTTTGCAGGCGCTTTTGTGCAGTGAGCTGGCGCGCAGGTTTCCCTTGATGATTCTGGGGGGCGGCAGCAATGTGATTCTGGCTGGAGATTTTCCCGGTCTGGTGATCCAGCCCGCCATGAAGGGCATACGCTGTCTCGAAACCACGGAGCAGCATTATCGCATCGAGGCTGCCGCGGGCGAGGTCTGGCATGACTTTGTGCAATATACGCTGGCGCAGGGCTGGTATGGTCTTGAAAACCTTTCCCTGATTCCGGGTTCGGTGGGTGCCTGCCCCATACAGAATATCGGCGCCTACGGTGTCGAGATCACGGATTTCTTCGAGTCATTGACGGCGGTGGAAATAAAGACCGGCAGCTTGCGTGAGTTCACGCATGCCGAATGCCGCTTTGCCTATCGCGATAGTGTGTTCAAGCAGGAACTCGCAGATCGTTACATCATCACCCGCGTGCGTTTCCGTTTACTGCGCAAGCCAGCAGTCAGAGTCGCCTATGGCGATATCCAGAAAGAGTTGGCGGATAAAGGCATAGACCATCCTTCCCCGCAGCAAGTGGCGGATGCCGTGATTGCCATCCGCCAGCGCAAGTTGCCGTCACCGGCCGTTATCGGCAATGCCGGCAGTTTTTTCAAGAATCCGGTGGTGGACAGGGCGCAGTTCCTGCGTCTGCAAGAGCAGCATCCGGCCATCGTGGCTTATCCCCAAGGGGAGGAGATGAAACTGGCGGCCGGCTGGCTCATCGATCAGGCCGGTTGGAAAGGCCGCCGCATGGGGCCGGTCGGCAGTTATGAAAAGCAGGCTCTGGTGCTGGTCAATCATGGTGGCGCCCGTGGTGCTGATGTGCTGGCGCTGGCACAGGCCATACAGGCAGATGTCTGGCAGCGCTTTGGCGTTCAGCTGGAAATGGAGCCACGTGTTTACGGTGGTGCCAACTGAGCTGGCATAGCAAGCCCATCACAGCACCGTTTGCGGCCATGCAGGCTGGCGGACCTCATCACAATAAAAAAACCACGAGGCGTGTCATGCATATCCTTTTTTCCTTTTTCCATCGAGCCCTCTTGGCGCTTTCTCTGCTGACCCCCCTGCTGGCGCAGGCGGCTGACAAGGCCCTGTTTGATGAAATCCTGCAGGGGCAAGAGGCTATTGCCGGCCTCAAGCGCCATGAGGTGGTGATTGATGGCCAGAAAATTTTCTATCTCGACAATGAAAACAAGGGCGGTCGTCCCCTGTTGCTGATTCATGGCTTTGGCGACAGCAGCATGACTTGGGTGCAGTTTGCCCGACGTTTCAGACACGAGAATTTCCGTGTCATTGCACCGGATCTGTTGGGTTTTGGCCAAAGCGCAAGGCCGGCTGATGCCGACTACCGTTTTTCTGCCCAGGCCGGGCGCATGTTCGCCCTCATGCAGCACTTGGGTGTGGAGCGTTTTCATGTAGCGGGCAATTCCATGGGGGGAGGGGTTGCCGGCGAAATGGCCGCTACGCAACCACAGAAAATACTCAGCCTCACCCTGATTGATGCCGCTGGCGTTCACTATAAGCCGGCAGATCTGGATCGCGCCATGCTCGCGGGGCGCAATATGCTGGTGCTGAAAACGCCGCAGGATTTCGAGGCTTTGCTGGATCTGGTTTTCGTGAATCGTCCGCCGTCGCCGCGTCCGGTGCTGGATTATCTGGCCGAGCGTGCAGTGCGGGATTGGCCCCTGCATGAGCGCATTGTGCGTGATGTCCTGTTTGAGGATGTGAATTTCCTGCTGCTGAAAATGGATGCCATCACAGCGCCCACGCTTGTGTTGTGGGGAGAGCAAGATCGCTTGTTGAGTGTGGAGAACACAAAGGTCTTCAAGCGTTTCATCGCGCATAGCCAGGTGGTCATCCTGCCGGGGACGGGCCATGCCCCGCAGATGGAGGTGCCGAATGAAAGCTCGGCAGCAGTGGTGAAGTTCATAGAGGCTCTGGCTGTGCCCGCGGTGAAATGAGCGAAGCGTGGCAAGCGCAGCAAGAGAAGGTCCGTAATAAAAAAGGGGCGATCATGGATCGCCCCTTTTTTTGTTGATGCCGCTCTTACTGATCGGAAGAGGGCGTGCTGTCGACAACAGGTGCTGCGGGCGGGGCGGCAACAGGCTCGGTCGCGGTGACTGTGGCAGGAGCTGGCGTCGGTGCCGGTGCCGGAGCAGCAGGTGCCGGAGGCGTAATGCCGCGTGCGGCCATTTCGCGTTCACGACGACGGCGCTCGCGCGGGTCGTTGGCAGCACGGCCCGGTGTGCGCGGTACATAAACAGCCGGTTCGATGGCAGAAGATGAAGCAGGTGCTTCATCCTTGCTCACGGACATGCTGACTGTCGCTGCCGGAGCTGCTGCTTCTTTCACTTCCGCCGCGGCAGGAGCAGCGTTGGCTGTTTCTGCTGCCGGGGCTTCAGGCGCTGCCGCCGTCGCTGTTTCAGCGCTCGCCTCGGCGGGCACAGCGGGAGTCGTTTCGACTGCCGGCGCCGGTGCGGCCGCCACCGGACTGCCATCGGCATTCAGCAGGCCTTCTTCAATCAGCACCTGCTGGTCGCGCTCGCGTGGCGGGCGCTGACGACGGTTGCTGGGGTGGCGGCCACGACGCGGACGACGCTCGCCATCAGCATTTGCCGCCTGAGGGGCATCACTAGTGCCCGCAACGGCTTCGGCTGCCACGACTTCAGTGACGGCACTGACTTCGGCTTCTTCGCGCGGTTCGCGACGTGGACGTTGTTCACGTTCAGGGCGCGGTTGACGCTCGCCACGTGGCTCGCGTTCGGCACGGGGTTCGCGCGGCTCACGAGGCTCTCTGGGCTCACGTGGCTGACGTACTTGCTGCTCACCCTCGCTACGGCCTTCGATTTCTACACGACGGCCTTCGATCGTGGTGCGGCGGTTTTCGCCCTGACGGTTTTCGCGCGGCTCTTTCGGTTCACGAGCCGGCTCGCGCTGTTCGCGCAGGCCCACCGTTTCGATCTTGTCGCTGCTGCGATCACGATCATTGCGGTCGTTGCGGCCACGACCGCCCTGGCGGTTGCCGTCACGACGCTCATTGTTGTTGCGGTTGTTGCCGCGCTGCGGCGGGCGGCCTTCTTTCTTTGGTGTTTCCGTCACGGTCGGTGTCGGTGCCGGCTTTTCGCCGCCGCCAAAGAGATTGGACAGCCAGGCAAAGAAGCCGGGCTGGCTGGGCTGCGCCGGTGCCAGGGGAACCGGGGCGGTTGCCGTTGCCGGAGCAGTTGAACGTGCGGCAGGGGCCTGCGTGCTCGGCTGAACCATTTTCACCGCCGCTTCCTGACGACGCGGCTCCGGGTCCACTGTGCTCAGTACTTCTTCGTTGGCGGGCGGCTGTATGCGCTCGACCAGCTTGTAGGTGGCAATGTCTTCCTCGCCTTCCACCAACTGGTCATCACGCAGGCGTGTGATTTCGTAATGCGGCGTTTCCAGATGTTCATTCGGCAGAATGACGATGCGCACATTGCTGCGCGCTTCAAGCTGGGTGAGGGCGCCACGCTTTTCATTGAGCAGGAAGGTGGCGACGGAGATCGGCACCTGTGCATTGATTTGCGCCGAACGCTCTTTCAGCACTTCTTCTTCGATGACGCGCATGATGGAGAGAGCCAGCGAACGCACATCGCGGATGACGCCGGTGCCATTGCAACGCGGGCAGACAAGGCCCGTGGTTTCTTCCAGCGAAGGACGCAGACGCTGGCGTGAAAGTTCCAGCAGGCCGAATTTGGAAATGCGGCCGATCTGGATACGGGCGCGGTCCATGGCCAGCGCATCGCGCAGACGGTCTTCAACAGCGCGCTGGTGTTTCACCGGCGTCATATCGATGAAGTCGATGACGATGAGACCGCCGATATCACGCAGGCGCAGCTGGCGGGCGATTTCATCCGCCGCTTCCAGATTGGTGTTCAGCGCGGTTTCTTCGATATCGCTGCCCTTGGTGGAGCGCGAGGAGTTGATGTCGATGGATACCAGGGCTTCGGTCGGATCGATCACGATGGAGCCACCGGAGGGCAGCTTCACTTCGCGTTGGTAGGCGGTCTCGATCTGGCTCTCGATCTGGTAGCGGTTGAACAGCGGCACCGAGTCCTTGTAGAGCTTGATCTTGTGCTGGTAGTGCGGCATCACCTGCTGCACGAAGTTCATGGCTTCGTTATAGGCCGGCTCGGCATCGATCAGGACTTCATTGATGTCCTGGCGCAGGTAATCACGCACAGCGCGGATGATGACATTGGATTCCTGATAAATCAGGAAAGGTGCGGGGCGGGCGCTTTCAGTCTTGATGGATGTCCACAGCGTCATCAGGTAATCCAGATCCCACTGCAGCTCTTCGGCACTGCGACCCAGGCCGGCGGTGCGCACGATGGCACCCATGTCCTGGGGAATGCTGATGGCATTGAGCGCGTCCTTCAGTTCCTGACGCTCTTCACCTTCAATGCGGCGCGAGATGCCACCGGCACGAGGATTGTTCGGCATCAGCACCAGATAACGGCCGGCCAGTGAGATGAAGGTGGAAAGGGCGGCACCCTTGTTGCCACGTTCTTCTTTCTCGACCTGAACAACGATTTCCTGGCCTTCTTTGATGGCATCGCGAATGGTGATGCGCCCACCGGCTTCCTTGGAGGATTTGTTGAAGTATTCGCGGGAGATTTCCTTGAGGGGCAGGAAACCGTGGCGTTCGGCGCCGTAGTCGACAAAGGCGGCTTCGAGGCTGGGCTCGACGCGGGTCACTTTGCCTTTATAGATATTGGCTTTTTTCTGCTCGCGAGCGGTGTGCTCGAGATCAAAATCGTAAAGACGTTGTCCATCTACCATCGCGACGCGTTTTTCTTCAGCGTGCGCGGCATTGATCAGCATGCGTTTCATGTTCTACCCAACGGGTTCGGCACCTGGGGTGCAGAACGCCGCCGGCAGCGGACGATCCTGTGACGCTCATGATGGCCCCGTGATGCGGGGGATCATGTACTGCCTTGCTCGGCAAATACCGGCCTGGTTCCTGCGGTGCAGGGGGCGGCATGGTTTGCCGATACAAGAACAAACAACACGTTCACCTGTATGCCGGAGGGTTGCTGGCTTGTGGCCTGCAGGGTGCGTTGGCACCAGCCGTCCGGCACGCGGAAGCTGCCATGCAGCTTCCTAAATTCGTTCCGCTTTCCGGTAGCGTTCCATCTGCCTGGTGCAAATGGTGACAAAGGCGGGCAAGCCGCCCCGGATTTTTTCGGGGGTAGCGCCGTGTTACGCGCCATTCGCGGCTCGGCCTGCAGATATATCGGCAGGGAGGCGCAAGGAGGCGGTGGCTTTCACCCCGGTTCGCAAAAAATCACAGCGGAAGGTGCATGTGGTGCGGCTGACCCTGACGATGTTTGTCGGGGAGGCCGGCGAGGTGCTGTTCCCGCTGCAATTGGCGCTGGCAGCTGACGAAAGCGGGTAAGGCGGCGGTGGCGGCTGCGCCCGTGGTCCGGCTGGAATATGTTGCGCCGGGGCGGGGTGTCGGTCATGTCATTGCCATGACCCTGGCAGCTGCTCGCGACACTTGTACCTGGCTTCTGTACAATCGGCCCCCTTTTGGCGGCGGACCCTGTACTGGTCCAGGCCCGGGTGTCCGGTTCTGCAAGCGACGGGCAACTATAGCAGCAGGATTTGTGTCCGGCCACAGGAATCGCCCCCAGCCTATTGATTGGTAAATGGTTTTCACTGGATACGATGAATTGACCTCCGATGAAGGGGCGCAAGCCTCGGTGCGACTGCTGACAGTGCCTGATGATGTGGCGGGTCAGCGTATCGATAATTTCCTCCTCACCCAGCTCAAGGGCGCTCCCCGTACCCTTGTTTATCGCATCCTGCGTACCGGCGAGGTGCGTGTGAACAAGGGCCGTATCAAGCCGGATTACCGCCTGCAGGCCGGTGATGTCGTTCGCGTGCCGCCTTTGCGTCTGGCGGAGGAAAAAGACCCGGATGTGCGGCCGGCGGCCGGCGTGATCCGCAATCTGGCTTCGCGCATTGTTTATGAGGAAGGCGGTCTGCTGGTTCTTAACAAGCCGGCGGGCCTGGCAGTGCACGGTGGCAGTGGGGTGTCCTGGGGGGTGGTCGAGGCCATGAAATTGGTCCGACCAGAGTCTCCTTTCATTGAGTTGGTGCATCGCCTGGACCGGGATACCTCGGGTCTGCTCATGCTGGCGGAAAAGCGCAGTGTCCTGCGCGAGCTGCATGGGTATCTGCGCGAAGGCCGTATGGAAAAGGTTTATATCGCGCTGCTGTCAGGGCGCCTCAAAGGAGCCAGCCATCAGGTGACGGCGCCTTTGCTCAAGACCAATCTGCCTAATGGCGAGCGCATTGTGCGCGTTTCCAGCGAGGGCAAGGAGGCGCTGACGGACTTTCGCGTTATCGAAAGGATTGGTGATACCACTTTGGTCGAGGCAAGGCCCAAGACCGGGCGCACCCACCAGATCCGCGTGCATGCCCAGTATCTGGGTCATCCCTTGGTGGGTGACGAGAAGTATGGTGATGACAGGGTCAACAAGGCCATGCGCACGGCACATGGCGCTGGCCGGCTCTTTCTGCACGCTACCGCCTTGCGTATACGGCTTTCTGGTATGACCAGTGACTTGCGTCTCCAGTGTCCGCTGGAGCCTGAGCTCGAATCTGTCCTGGAGAGTCTGCGTCGTGGCTAAGCGTTCGGGGCCGAGGCCCCGTCTGTTTGTATTCGATTGGGATGGCACGCTCATGGATTCTGAGCGGCAGATCGTTCAGTGCATGCAGATGGCGGCCCATGATCTTGGATTGGTCGTACCAACCTCGTCAGAGGTTCGTGTCATCATTGGTCTGGGCTTGCCCGAGGCCATACTCAAGCTCTTCCCGCTGCATGATCGCGAAACCCGCGACCGCCTGCGTCAGGCCTATGCCCGCCATTTCGTGGCTGAGGCGGCTGGGCGCAGCGAGCTGTTTCCCGGGGCCATGGAGTTGCTGCAGGACTTGCGTGCACGTGGCTACCTGCTGGCTGTGGCAACAGGTAAAAGTCGTCTGGGGCTGGATCGGGTGCTGAATCAGGTCGGGCTGATCGATTTTTTCGATACCACCCGTTGCGCGGATGAAACCGCTTCCAAGCCTGATCCGCGCATGCTGAACGAGATTCTGGTCTCGCTGTCCGCGTTTCCCGCTGAGTCTCTCATGATTGGTGATACCAGCTTCGATCTGGAAATGGCGGCCCGTATCGGCATGCCCAGCGTGGGTGTTGCGCATGGCGTACACGACACGACAGTCTTGCAACGGCACAAGCCGCTTGCCATTGTTCCGGACTTGTCCGGCTTGGCGCAGTATCTGGCTTCGCTCTAATCTTCGTTCTGGTTTTTCTGGCCGCTGCTGCGGCGCGTGACAACAAGGAGTGCATATAGATGGCAGACAATCCCTGGGGCCCGTCCTCTTCGTCCACTCCAACACCACCGCGTGGTCGTGAATGGGAGTTGCTGGAAAAGGTTGTCATGGCCTCTGTAGAGGAGCAGAAGCGTGCTCGGCGCTGGAGCATTTTCTTCAAGCTCATGACCTTCCTTTATATTGCCTGGCTGGTCTGGCTGATCTTTGGCTCCAGCAATGTCGAGAAGGCCGCCATTTCCGGCAGTCATACGGCCGTGGTGGATGTGTCAGGTGAAATTTCTGACCGCAGCGATGCCAATGCGGATGCCATCATCGGCGGTCTGCAGTCGGCCTTCGAGGCGCCCAAGAGCAAGGCCGTAGTCCTGCGGATCAATAGCCCGGGTGGCAGCCCGGTGCAGTCGGCGTATGTGTATGACGAAATCCGTCGTCTGCGTGCCTTGCACAAGGACAAGAAGGTTTACGCCGTCATTACGGACATGGGCGCCAGCGGCGCTTATTACATTGCCTCGGCGGCTGACCAGATCTATGTGAATCCGGGCAGTCTGGTGGGCTCCATCGGCGTCATCATGCAGGGCTTTGGTGTGCAGGGCCTGATGCAGAAGCTGGGTGTGGAGGATCGCACCATGACGGCGGGTGAGCACAAGGCCATCCTCAGCCCTTTCGAGCCCATGAAGCCGGAAGAGAAGGCGCATGTGAAAGCCTTGCTGGACACCGTGCACCAGCAGTTCATCACGGCGGTGCGGCAGGGGCGTGGTCAGCGTCTCAAGGAAAATCCGGAAATTTTCAGCGGCCTGTTCTGGACCGGCCAGCAAGCGGTTGAGCTGGGTCTGGCAGACGGCTTCGGCTCGGTGGACTCCGTGGCACGCAGCGTTGTGGGCGCAGAAGATATTGTCGACTACAGCGAAATGCCCGATCCCGTGACGCTGGTCTTGCGTCGTCTGGGCGCCAGCATGGGCGAAGCGGTCATGGCGCAGATGGCCCCGGCGCAGGGCGTGCAGATGCGCTGACCTTCACTGTTCCAATAAAAAAGCGGCCTTTGTGGCCGCTTTTTTATTGGAGGGCGTTGCATCACGCTTTGTGTGTTTTTGCCTCAGTGGCTGCGGCTTAGTCGGGAGGGTCCGGGTCTTGGTGCTGTGGGCGTGCGATCCAGTTCGCGCAGCAAGGCGCGCATGGTACCCGTCAGGAAATAAAGCCCGATGGCGGCGGTGCCAAGCGTGATCATTGTGCCTAGTCTGGCGTCATGTAACTGGGTGAGTGCCAGAAAGCTTGCGGAGAACAGGGCGCAGATAATGAGGCTGAGGCGCAGCAGGATAAGGGTGATGGTGTTGGCGGAGGTGGCAGGCATGACTCGTGGTGTCCCGGATGGCTTTGCGTCGGAACAGGCATGCTGGAGACTGATGATGGCGTGGCGATGAAAGGAGGATGACGAACTGATAAATCCGGTGTTTTTTTGATGGGCTTTTCGGGGTTTTTATCGGCGCTCAGGGCAGGTCAAGGCCTTCGGCTCGCAGCATGTCGACCAGCGCCATGAGGGGGAGGCCGATCAGGCTGTTGGGGTCGCGGCCGGCGAACTCCTGGAACAGGCTGATGCCCAGGCCTTCGGATTTGAAACTGCCGGCACAGTTGTAGGGCTGCTCGGCGCGCAGATAGCGGTCTATGGCAGCAGCATCCAGCTGGCGGAACTGGACGGTGTAGGTTTCTACGGTCAGCTGGCACTGCCCGCTGGCGGTATTGAGCAGGCAAAGGCCGGTATGGAAGGTGATGCGCCTGCCTGACATCTGCTGCAGCTGTGCTGTGGCCCGCTCATGGTTGCCGGGCTTGCCCAGGGTGCGACCGTCCAGATCCAGGGCCTGGTCCGAGCCGATGACAAGATGGTCGCGGTGGGCTGTGGCCAAAGCGCGCGCCTTGGCCTCGCTGAGGCGGCGGACCATGTCGCCTATGGGTTCCTCCGGCAAGGGGCTTTCATCAATATCCGGGCTTTCGTGCCGGAAGGGCAGACCCAGCTTTGCCAGCAGCATCCGGCGGGCAGGTGAGGAGGAGGCGAGCAGCAAGGTGGGGCGGGTCGATGGCATGCCTGTATCCCGGGTGCGGAGGGTGGTCAGAGTACCTGAAATACAAGGACTTTTCTTTTGACAGCCGGGGGGCGCGTCCGTATTATCGCGCGCCTATGTCAGCTGCCACCCTGCCACAGTACATTGACGCCCAGAAATGGGCCGACCGTGAAGCGGTGATCGATGCGATCTACCCGCTCTCCGGCTTTGTGCGCTTGTGCGAAGGTGCGGCCAACAATGAAGGTGAAGTAAAGGTCAATGTGCGCATTCATCGTGATGCCCAGGGCCTCTTCGTTGTTGAGGGTGAAATGGCCACTCGCATGGCGCTGGTTTGCCAGCGCTGTCTCGAGCCGGTCATGACTGATGTTGACGCTTCCGTGCAGCTCTGGCTCTTGCGTGATGAAAGCAAGGCCGACGCGCTGCCGGACGATGCGGATTTTCTGGTGCTGGATGAGGAAGGGCGTATTGCCTTTGCTGATGCACTGGAGGATGAGCTGATACTGGCTCTGCCGCTGGTAGCTGCGCATGAAGACTGCGAGGCCTATCAGGTGCAGGCGGGTGAAATTGCCGAAGTGGAAACACCGAAGCGCGAAAATCCCTTTCAGGTGCTGGCCGGCCTCAAGACCGACGACACCAAAAAGTCGTAATTGTTAACGCTTAATTTTGTGCCGGAGTAAATCATGGCCGTTCAACAGAATCGCAAGAGCCGTTCCCGTCGTGACATGCGTCGTTCGCACGATGCACTGACCGGCCCCACGCTGTCCGTGGATCAAGAGTCCGGTGAAACGCATCTGCGTCACCACGTGACCAAGGATGGCCTGTACCGCGGCCGTCAGCTGTTCGCGAGCAAAGACGCCGAATAAGCCGACCACTCCATGAGTGTCGTTGCTATCGCTGTCGATGCCATGGGCGGGGACTTCGGTCCCCGCGTCACGGTTCCCGCCTCGCTGGCGGTGCTGCGTGAAATCCCTTCCCTGCGCCTTTCCCTGGTAGGCGACGAAGCACAGATTTCCCCCTTCCTTTCGCGTCTGCCGACGGCGGAGCGTGAGCGCGTGTCTGTCGTGCACACCGATGAAGTCGTCACCATGGACGACAAGGTCGCTGTCGCACTGCGCAACAAGAAAAAATCCTCCATGCGCCTGGCCATCAATCTGGTGCATGAAAAAGCGGTTGATGCCTGTATCTCTGCGGGCAACACCGGCGCTCTTATGGCTATCAGCCGTTTCGTGCTGAAAACCCATGCCGATATCGACAGGCCTGCCATTCTCGCTACGCTGCCGGCCATGACCGGTCATGTGCATATGCTGGACCTTGGCGCCAATGTGGATTCCGAGCCGCAGCATCTTTTGCAGTTTGCGCAGATGGGCTCCATCGTTGCTGAAGTGCTGGATGGCATAGAGCGCCCGCGTGTGGGCTTGCTCAATATCGGTGAAGAAGACATCAAGGGTAACGATCTCATCAAGCAGACGGATGCGCTGCTGAAAAGCTCCGGCCTCAATTACATCGGTTATGTCGAAGGCGATGGCGTTTTCAAAGGGCATGCCGATGTCGTGGTGTGCGACGGCTTTGTCGGCAATGTCGCGCTCAAGGCATCAGAGGGCGTGGCCAAGATGATGGCCGGCATGATCAAGGAAGAGATCAAACGCAACTGGCTGACCAAGCTTACGGGGGCCTTGGCGTTTCCCATCTGGAAGGGTCTCAAGCACCAGATGGACCCGGGTCGCTATAACGGCGCCAGCCTTGTCGGACTCACCGGCATTGTGGTGAAAAGCCATGGCAGTGCCGATATCTCTTCATTTGCGCATGCCCTGCGCGTCGCCATTACGGAAGTGGAAAAAAATGTACCGGCGTTGATTCATGCCCGCCTCGGGCGTGATCAGACTCATGCTGAGTCGGCCGTGGTTGAAGGGGCCTGAACGGCGCCTGAAAACTTTCTTACAAGCTGAAGCTGGCGCGGCTGGGACCAACCGGTCATGATCCGCGCCGCTGATTTTGCAGGGTGCTTTCATGTCCAAACTCGCCTTTGTTTTTCCCGGTCAGGGCTCCCAGGCCATAGGTATGCTGGCCGATCTGGCTGCCGAGCATGCCCTTGTTCGCGAAACCTTTGCCGAAGCCTCCGCGGCACTGGGGCTGGATCTCTGGGTGCTGGCCCAGAATGGTCCGGAGGCTGAACTCAATCGCACGGAAAATACTCAGCCTGTGCTGCTGACGGCCAGTGTGGCCGTGTTCCGCGCCTGGCAGAAAGCCGGCGGCAAGACGCCGGATTATCTGGCGGGTCATTCTCTGGGTGAGTATTCCGCGCTGGTGTCAGCCGGTGCCTTGTCACTGGCGGACGGTGTGAAGCTGGTCGCTGAGCGTGGGCGTCTCATGCAGCTGGCTGTGCCGCAGGGCGAAGGTGCCATGGCGGCGATTCTCGGTCTTGATGATGATGTCGTGCGCCAGTGCTGTGCTGATGCCGCCTCGACTGGCGTAGTGGAGGCCGTGAACTTCAATGCGCCGGGCCAGGTGGTGATTGCTGGCAGCACGGCTGCGGTGAATGCGGCCATCGAAAAACTGAAAGCCGCGGGCGCCAAGCGTGCGCTGCCCTTGCCGGTGAGCGTTCCATCGCACTGTGCGCTGATGAAACCGGCCGCGGAAACGCTGAAGGCTTCGCTGGATGTCGTGACGTTTCATACGCCTGCCATTCCGGTCGTGCAGAATGTGAATGCGCGTATCGAGTCGGATATTCCGGCTCTGCGTGCGGCGCTGATTGCCCAGCTCTACAGCCCGGTGCAGTGGGTGAGGTCGGTGGAAGTGCTGAGTGCTCTTGGTGTGACGCGTGCGCTGGAGTGCGGTCCCGGCAAAGTGCTCTGCGGTCTTAACAAACGCATCGTCAAAGAACTTGAATGTGCTTCGCTGGAAAATGCCGAAAGCTTCACGGCGGCATTGGGCGTCTGAGCCGCTGTACCGGCATGCTCATTGATTCGATTTAAAGGGGGAAAACCATGTCCATCATCGGTAAAACTGCATTGGTCACTGGCGCCAGTCGCGGCATAGGCAAGGCGATTGCCCTTGAGCTCTCGCGTCGAGGTGCTGTGGTCGTGGGTACGGCGACGACAGAGGCCGGTGCTGAAGCCATTACGGCTTATTTGAAAGAAGCGGGTAATGCCGGACGTGGTTTTGCGCTGAATGTGGCGGATGCGGCCTCCATTGAAAGTACACTGGCGGCCATTGTCAGCGAAGTTGGTACGCCGCTGATTCTGGTCAATAACGCCGGCATCACCAAAGACAACATCATGCTGCGCATGAAGGACGAAGAGTGGGATGGTGTCATCAACACCAATCTCACCTCCATCTTCCGTATGAGCAAGGCCTGCCTCAAGGGCATGACCAAGGAGCGTTGGGGCCGCATCATCAGCATCAGCTCGGTAGTGGGCTCCATGGGCAATGCGGGTCAGGCCAATTACGCAGCAGCCAAAGCAGGTCTGGAGGGCTTCTCCCGTGCCTTGGCGCGTGAAATCGGTTCCCGCAATATCACCGTGAATGCGGTTGCGCCCGGCTTCATTGCGACGGACATGACGCATGTGCTGCCGGAAGAGCAGAAAGAAAAGCTGTTGGGCTCGATTCCGGCGGGCCGATTGGGCCAGCCTGAGGAAATTGCAGCGGCCGTGGGCTTCCTGGCCTCGGCAGAGGCGTCTTACATCACCGGCGTCACACTTCATGTGAATGGCGGTATGTATATGGAATGACAGGGTTTTTCCCTGTTTTTTTGATTGCAACAAACCCTTACCTTTGCAGGAACGGCCAGCTTGCCACCCCTGTGGGGGTTCAATACACTAGCGCGGTTCCTGAGAGGGATACCGACCAACGAGGAGAAAAAGCGTGAGCACTATCGAAGAACGGGTCAAGAAGATCGTTGCTGAACAGCTGGGTGTGAAGCTGGAAGACGTTACCAACGAAGCATCCTTCGTAGACGATCTGGGCGCCGATTCGCTCGACACCGTTGAACTGGTAATGGCTCTGGAAGAAGAGTTCGAGCTCGAAATTCCTGATGAAGAAGCCGAAAAGATCAGCACGGTGCAAAACGCCATTGATTACATTGGCGGCAACAGCAAGTAATTCGCTGTTATAGCCGTAAAAGCCGCAGCTCTGCCTACAGGGGACTGCGGCTTTTGCATATCTGGAGGCTGCTTTTCATCACGATGCAATAATGTCGTGAGTTTGCGGTCGCAGAAGAAGTATGGGTAGTGTGTGAAGCTTGCGCTCTTTGTGTGCGGCTGGCTTGAGGAGATGAGATGAGTCGTCGTGTTGTAGTAACCGGTCTTGGCATGTTGACCCCGCTGGGCAACACGGTGGATTCCACCTGGGAAGGCATTCTGGCCGGCCGCAGTGGCATCTCCCTGATCGAGCACTTCGATACCTCGGCCTATTCCACCCGTTTTGCCGGACTCATACGCGATTTCGACATCGAGCCGTATATGCCCGCCAAGGAAGCACGTCGCCTCGATGAGTTCATCCAGTACGGTATGGCTGCAGGCTTGCAGGCCTTTGCCGATGCCGGCATTGAGGTGACGGCTGAAAATGCGCCGCGCATCGGTGTGGCCGGTGGTGCGGGTATTGGTGGTTTGTCCTCCATAGAGCGCAGTCATGAAGTGTTGATGAAAGACGGTCCGCGCAAGATTTCTCCCTTCTTCGTGCCCGGCTCCATCATCAACATGACAGCCGGCATGCTGGCGATTCGTCTGGGGCTCAAGGGCCCGAATATTGCGCTGGTGACAGCCTGTACCACAGGGACACACTCCATCGGGCTGGCCGGCCGTCTCATTTCTTATGGCGATGCCGACGTGATGCTGGCTGGTGGCAGTGAAAAAGGTTCCAGCCCACTGGGCATGGCTGGTTTTGCGGCCGCCCGCGCGCTTTCCACGCGTAATGACAATCCGCAGATTGCCAGTCGCCCCTGGGACAAGGATCGCGACGGCTTTGTGCTGGGCGACGGTGCCGGCATGATCGTGCTGGAAGAGTACGAACATGCCAAAGCGCGCGGTGCCAAAATTTATGCCGAGTTGCTTGGTTTTGGCATGAGTGATGATGCTTTCCATATGACCGCTCCGCCCGAAGGTGGTGAAGGTGCGGCGGCGGCCATGCGTAATGCCATTCGCGATGCCGGCATTGCGGCCAGCGAAATCGATTACATCAATGCCCATGGCACATCGACGCCGGCGGGTGATATTGCCGAATCCCAGGCTATTGAATCCGTGCTGGGTGAACATGCAAAAAAGGTGGCGGTAAGCTCCACCAAATCCATGGTGGGTCATTTGCTCGGAGCTGCCGGGGCGGTGGAAGCGATTTTTTCCATTCTGGCCATACGCGACAATATTGCGCCGCCCACCATCAATCTCGACAACCCGGATGAGGGCTGTACGCTTGACTACGTGCCGCACAAAGCGCGTCCGATGCCAATCAATACCGTGCTCTCCAACTCCTTCGGCTTCGGCGGCACCAACGGCTCGCTGATTTTCCGTCGCGTGTGATGTCGTATCCGGTCTGGGTCAACGGCGAGGAGGGCGGGCGTCTCCTCCCCGCTGACCGCGGACTTGCCTATGGCGATGGCCTGTTTGAAACCCTGCGCATAGAAAATCAGCGGGCTGTTTTTGCCGACGCTCATTTCTCCCGTCTTTTCGGCAGTGCTGTGGCGCTGGGTATTGCTTTGCAGCCAGCGGGCTTACTGACAGACTTTTCCCGTTTCCTGAGGACATGTCCTGCCCGTTGTGTGGCCAAGATCGTGGTCACGCGTGGTAGTAGTGGCCGTGGTTATTTGCCCGATCCGCAAGCACTTCCCACCGTGATTTTCAGTGCGCATGCGCTGCCTTCCTATCCTGAGAGCTTCTCGTCTGATGGTGTGGTGGCGGATATTTCCGGCCTTCGCCTGGGTCTGCAGCCCATGCTGGCCGGGCACAAGCATCTCAATCGCCTGGAACAGGTCATGTTGCGTCGCGAGCAGGCCATGCTGGGTGTTGATGAAATGCTGGTCTGTGATCTTGATGGTCATGTGGTGGAGGGCGTATCCAGCAATCTCTTTCTGGTGAAAAATGGCGAGCTTGGTACGCCGCTCATTGAGCAGGCCGGCATTCGCGGCGTCATGCGTGCTCAGGTCATGGCACAAGCAGCCCGTCTGGGCATTCCTGTGACCGAGTCCCGCTATGCGACGGATGATTTCCTGTCGGCAGATGAGGTATTTTTCTGCAACAGCGTGAACGGTATCTGGCCGCTGCGGCGCCTGCCGGGACGGCAGTGGCAGCCCGGCCCCGTGAGCCGTCAGCTGCAATCCTTCTGGCAGGAATCACTGGAAATCTGATTGATGCAAGCTGCACGCAAGGGCAGGTCACGCTGGTTGTGGCCCCTCGTTTTTTTCCTGCTCACCTTCCTGCCGGCCCTGTGGATTTACCACGGTCTGTTTTCGCGATTGCCTTTGCCTGATACCGGTTACCGGGTGGAAATAGCAAAAGGCAGCAATTTCACCCAGGTGACGGAACAGCTGGCGCGCGATGGCATCATTCCTGACGCTTTGCTGGCCCGTCTCTGGCTGCGCGTGCAGCCCGGCGAGAAAACAGTGCATCCCGGTGTCTGGCTGCTGCGCCCGCCGCAAACCACGGTATCTGCACTCAGTCTGATTCTCGCCGGTAACGCGCAGTCGGCGACGCGCATGACGATAGTCGAAGGCACGAGTTATCGGGATCTGCGTGCTTTGCTGGCGGCGCGGGATGATGTGAAAGCTTCGGGACTTGTCAGTGACAGTGAAGTGCTGGCGGCGCTGGACGCCACCGAGTCTCATCCCGAGGGACTGTTTGCGCCGGATACTTATGCCATTGGTGCTGGCGATACCGATATCAAGATCCTGCGTCAGCTGTATCAACGCCAGAAAAGCATACTGGACGAAGAGTGGGAGGCGCGTGCGCCCAACCTGCCTTACCAGAATGCCTATGAAGCCTTGATCATGGCGTCCATCGTGGAAAAGGAAACCGGTGTAGCCCATGAGCGCGCGCAGATTGCTGGTGTTTTTGTGCGTCGCTTGCAGAAAAACATGCGTCTGCAAACCGATCCCACGGTAATCTACGGTATGGGCGCGCAGTATGACGGCAATCTGCGTCGTGCTGATTTGCGTCGCATGACCCCCTACAACACCTACCGCATCAACGGTCTTCCTCCGACGCCCATTGCTTTGCCTGGGCGCGCTGCCATTCATGCAGCCCTGCATCCGGATCAGGGCGATGCCATTTTCTTTGTGGCGCGCGGTGATGGTACGCATGAATTCACCTCGACCCTGGCGGCTCATAATCGCGCGGTAGAGAAATATCAGAAGCGGCGGCAGGCGGCCTATCGTTCAGCGCCTCCTGCGCCTGGAGCAGAGACGGAATGATCACGAACCGCTTCATAACGCTTGAAGGGGGTGAAGGGGCCGGCAAGAGCACCTGCATCGCTTTTTTGCGTGACTATTTTGCGCATAAGCAGCTGCCTTTGCTGATGACGCGTGAGCCCGGAGGCACCCCGCTGGCAGAAGAGTTGCGTGAAATGTTGTTGCGCAAGCGTGAGGAAGTTGTTGTTGCCGATGCCGAGCTGCTGTTGATTTTCGCGGCCCGCGCCCAGCATATTTCCGGTGTAATCAAGCCGGCTTTGCATCGTGGTGACTGGGTCTTGTGCGACCGCTTTACGGATGCCACCTATGCCTATCAGGGCGGCGGCCGCGGTTTGTCGCTGGCGCGTATCGCCGAACTTGAGGCCATGGTGCAAGGCGATTTGCGGCCGGGCCTCACCTTGCTGCTGGATTTGCCGGTGGAGCAGGGCTTGTCACGAGCAGAAGCGCGCGCCGAGAAAGACCGCTTCGAGTCTGAGCAGCAGGCATTTTTCGAGCGCGTGCGCACGGTGTATCGCATGCGTGCAGCGGCCGAGCCCGAGCGCTTTCGCCTCATTGATGCCAGTGCGCCTCTGGCTGAAGTCCAGCAGTCCATCGCGCAGACCATGGATGCATGGTTGGGGCTGCAGACATGAGCGATGCAGAGCAGCGCCCTTCCTATCCATTTCACCCTTATGCCTGGCAGTCCGCGGTGTGGCAGCGGCTGGTGGAGCTGGCCGAGACAGCGCAGCTGCCGCATGCCCTCTTGTTGAGTGGTCATGCCGGTATCGGCAAGGAGCGTCTGGCCAGTGCGTTTGCGGCACGCCTTCTGTGTCAGGTGCCATCGCTGCAAGGGGCTTGTGGTCGCTGCAAGAGCTGCAATCTCTTGAATAGCGGCGCGCACCCCGATCTGATGTGGCTGACGCCGGAAACGGATGCCAAGACCGAGAAAACGGCCAAGTTCATCAAGGTGGACCAAGTCCGCGAGCTGGTCGGCTTTGCCGAAAAGTCGGCGCAGATGGGCGGCTATCGCGTAGTCATCATCACGCCGGCTCATCTTTTGAATGTGCAGGCCGCCAATGCCTTGCTGAAAACACTGGAAGAGCCGGGCAGTCGAACGCTGATTCTGCTGGTGAGCTCGCAGCCGCTGAGTTTGTCGGCCACGATACGCAGCCGTTGCCAACAACTGGCGCTGCCCATTCCGGATATGAAGGATGCGCTGAGCTGGTTGGCGCCGCAGTTGCGCGATGAAGCCACGGCACGTCTGCTGCTGGCCTTGGCGGATGGGGCGCCTCTGGCTGCCTTGCAGTTGCGCGATGCCCTCTGGTTTGGGGAGCGCGAGCGTCTTTTGCGTGATCTCGCGAGCCTGGGTGAAGGCAGGTCGTCGCCCCTGCTGGTGGCGCAACGCTGGCAGAGTCTGGGTGCTGATACCGTATTGCCGGCCCTGGCCAGCTTGTCAGCCGATGTGGCCGTAGCGGCAAGTGGGGCCACTGTTGTCAAACACCAAGACCTCGCGCCTATAATCGCGGCAGTCGCGCGACGGGTGAATCCTGCAGGCATTTTAGCGTTTCGCCAGGGCCTGCTGGAGAAGCAGCGTCTTTTGGCCGGTAATGTCCAGGGTGCCGCTTTGCTTGACTCCGCTTTTTCGGAGTGGGCGCAACTCGCGCGCGTGCGCTGATTTCAGGGGAATGGCCGAGCCGGAATTTTTTTGCTTGGCCAATCCTTACACAGACAAGAAGAGGCATTGCCACCCATGAACATGCCCCGTGCCGGCGGTATCATCAACCAGGCCATCAAGGACAAGGCGGCGCTTTATGCGGCCTTTATGCCCTTCGTGAAGGGGGGGGGCCTGTTTCTGCCTACCAGCCGTGCGAGCAAGCTGGGCGAAGAAGTTTTTGTGCTGCTAACGCTCATGGATGATCCTGAACGTATTCCGCTTACCGGCAAGGTGATCTGGATCAACTCCAAACAGCAGGGCACTCGCCCCGCCGGCATAGGCATACAGCTCACCGGAGAAGAAGGCGACAAAGCCAGGCGCAAGATTGAGACCTATCTGGCCGGCGCCCTGCAGGCCGACAGGCCTACGCATACGATGTAAATGTTTTTCCGGGGCCGGCATCTGCCGGCCTCATTATTTCTGCCACTGTTTTCTGTAAATGGTTTTTCTGCATGTTCATTGATTCCCACTGCCATCTTGATCGTCTGGACTTCGCTGCACTGGGCACGGATCTGAAGGGTGCTCTGCAGGCCGCGCGCAGCCGTGGTGTGCAGCACTTTCTCTGTATAGGTGTCGATCTGGAGAGTCTGCCGGATGTGCTGGCAGCAGCCGAAGCGCATGTCGATGTATCGGCCTCGGTGGGCGTGCATCCTTTGCATCTGGACTCGCTGGAGCCGGAAATTGAAAAGCTGGTGGAGTTGGCGGCGCATCCCAAGGTAGTGGCGATAGGTGAGACCGGACTGGATTATCACTACGACAAGGAAAGCCCGGCTGACCAGCAGCGCCGTTTTCGCAAACATATCGAGGCTGCCCGACGCACCAACAAGCCGCTGGTGATCCATACGCGTGAAGCACGTGCCGACACCATTGCCATCCTGAAAGAGGAGGGCGCCGAGGCTGGGGTTCTGCATTGCTTTACCGAAGACTGGGCCATGGCCAAGGCTGCTCTTGATCTCGGTTTTTATATTTCCTTTTCCGGCATCGTGAGCTTTGCCAGCGCCAAAGAGCTACGGGAAGTGGCCACGAAAGTGCCGCTGGATCGCATGCTCATAGAAACCGATTCGCCCTGGCTGGCCCCCGTGCCTTATCGCGGCAAAACCAACCAGCCGGCTTATGTGGTGGAAGTGGCAAACACGATTGCGGGCTTGCGTAAGATGGATGTGACTGAGCTCGGCGCACAAACCTCGGAAAATTTCCGCCGTTTATTCGGTGTAGGTTGAGCAAGGAATACAGAGCCGGAGCCGAAGGGCTGCGCCCAAGAGATGAGATGCAAGGCGCGAAGCCATCGCGAAAGCGGAGTTTATTGGACATAAATGAGCATTTCGCGATGGCTTCGCAACGCCGCAGATCGCTCTTGGACACAGCCAGCAAAAAAAGAACCCGGCGCCTGGGGGGGACACCGGGTCAAGACCAATCAGGGATGTTGCCTTCCCGGCCGGCTTGCACCGACCAGTGTGCTAACCAGTATTGTCGAGTTTGCCGGTTTCGCCAGTTTTTGGTCGCGCTTGATTAGATTGCTTTCGCATAATGTATTGCCTGCGTTGCGAGTACTCAGGATTTGGCCGGACTGACTGGTCATTGGCCTGATTTGCTGCCTATACTGGCCCAGAGCTTGTAGGGCTTGGGTTAACCCGCGAGAATGAGCGGTTTTCACGGACCATCTTTTGGTCTGTAGGGACAATCAGAGGGTTGGAAAGATGAGTGACTTGGCCAAGGCCACGCAGAAAGCGCGAGAGTTTCGTCAGCGCGAGCAGTCCATTCTGGATTGTGCCCTGCAGCTGTTCATAGAGCAGGGCGAAGACAAGGTGACGGTGGAGATGATTGCCGACAAGGTCGGCATCGGCAAAGGCACCATCTACAAGCACTTTGAAACCAAGAATGAAATCTATCTCCTGCTCATGATCCGCTATGAGGAGGAGCTGGCGGACATGTTCCGGCGTGTCGATACCAGCAAGGACAAGTCCGCGCTGGTGCGTGAGTTTTTCCGTTTCCGCGTGCAGGACCCGGACAAATACCTGCTGTTTGATCGCCTGGAGTCCAAGCTCGTGGCCGACAAGGCCATGCCGCAGTTGCTGGAAAAGCTGCACGCCATACGCCGCTCCAACTTCGACAAGCTGACCAGCATCGTGAAGGCGCGCATCGAGGAAAAGAAGCTCGCCAACGTGCCGCCCGAGTATCACATCTGCGCTGCCTGGGCACTGGCCCATGGTGCTTCCGCCCTGTGCAAGTCGGCTTTCTACAAGGATGTCATCAAGGACACGGATGCCTTCTTCGATTTCCTGCTGGGCGCCGGTGTGCGCATGGGGAATCGTTCCCTGCATCAGGCGGACTGAAAACCCCTATCCGGCCGCCAGGGACCGGCGCTTCCTGCATGGTGGCGCCGGTCTTTTTATTGGCGCGGATGACAGGCTTTTGCGGGCGGCGCGTCACTTGACCTCCCCGGGGTCAGCCTTCAAGATACGGCACCTTTTCGGGCCGGGGTCTTCCCGCCGCAGGCAGCTTCCCCAGTGCAACATCCGGGTGAAGTACCCAATCCCCTTAAATCTGAACAACCAGCCGAGGATTCCATGAAGGCTCTTGTTGCTGTCAAACGCGTTGTTGATTACAACGTGAAGGTTCGCGTCAAAGCGGACAAGACCGGCGTTGAACTCGCCAACGTCAAAATGGCTCTCAACCCCTTCGATGAAATCGCTGTTGAAGAAGCCGTGCGCCTGAAAGAGAAGGGCGTTGTCACTGAAATCATCGTTGCCACTGTTGGCCCTGCCACCGCCCAGGAACAGCTGCGTACCGCGCTGGCCCTCGGTGCTGACCGCGCCATCCTCGTGGAAACCGCTGAAGACGCGCAGCCCCTGGCCATCGCCAAGATCCTCAAGGGCATCGTTGACGCCGAAAAGCCCGAGCTCATCATCCTCGGCAAGCAGGCCATCGACGGCGACAACAACCAGACCGGCCAGATGCTCGCCGCGCTCGGTGGTTTCGCCCAGGGTACTTTCGCTTCCGTGGTCAAGGTTGAAGGCGGCAAGGTCCAGGTTACCCGTGAAATCGACGGCGGCTTGCAGACCGTGGAACTGACGCTGCCGGCCGTGGTCACTACTGACCTGCGCCTGAACGAGCCGCGTTACGCTTCCCTGCCCAACATCATGAAAGCCAAGAAGAAACCGCTGGATACCAAGACTCCCGGTGATTTCGGTGTTTCCGCCCTGACTTCCGTGAAGACCCTCAAGGTCGAACCGCCTGCAGAACGCAAGGCCGGCATCGTTGTGAAGACGGTGGAAGAACTCGTTGAAAAGCTGAAGAACGAAGCGAAGGTGATCTGAACATGAGCATTCTCGTATACGCCGAACACGACAACGCCTCCCTGAAGGGCGCCACGCTCAACACCATCGCTGCGGCCAAGGCCATTGGCGGCGATATCCACGTGCTGGTCGCTGGCCAGGGCGTGCAGGGCGCTGCTGATGCCGCTGCCAAGATCGAAGGTGTAGCTAAGGTACTGGTTGCCGACAACGCCGCCTACGCTCACCAGCTCGCTGAAAACGTCAGCGCCCTGGTTGCCGAACTGGGCAAGGGCTACAGCCACATCCTGGCTCCCGCTACCACCAATGGCAAAAATTTCCTGCCGCGCGTGGCTGCCCTGCTGGACGTGAACCAGATTTCTGAAATCACCAAGGTTGTCTCGCCTGATACCTTCGAACGTCCCATCTATGCCGGCAATGCCATCGCCACTGTGCAGTCCACCGATGCGATCAAGGTGCTGACCGTGCGCCCGACCGGTTTCGACGCTGCCGCTGCCACCGGTGGTTCTGCGGCGATTGAAGCCGTGGCCGTGGCCAAGGATGCAGGTAGCTCGACGTTTGTCGGCGAAGAACTGGCCAAGTCCGACCGTCCCGAGCTGGCCGGTGCCAAGATCGTCGTTTCCGGCGGCCGTGGTATGGGCAATGGCGACAACTTCAAGATCCTCTACTCGCTGGCTGACAAGCTGGGTGCTGCTGTCGGCGCCTCCCGCGCCGCTGTGGACGCCGGCTTCGTGCCCAACGACATGCAGGTCGGTCAGACCGGCAAGGTCGTGGCTCCGCAATTGTACGTGGCCGTCGGTATCTCCGGCGCCATCCAGCATCTGGCTGGCATGAAGGACTCCAAGGTGATCGTCGCGATCAACAAGGACGCCGAAGCCCCGATCTTCTCCGTTGCCGATTACGGCATCGTGGGCGATCTCTTCGACATCGTTCCGCAGCTGGAAAAGCTTGTCTGATCAAGTATTTCCTGCTGTGAAAAAGCCCGCCATCCGGCGGGCTTTTTCATGGGCGGAGCTTGGGCTGCTCGCGCAGGGGGAAAGTGCTTTGCGCTGCTGGTAGCGAATTAATTCGCATGTTCTTTTGCTGAGGCTGCAAGGTCATCGCGGCTCAAGCCCTTCCTGCAAAGCACCCGGTCAGCTCTGTCCCGGAGGGGCTTCCTTCGGTCCTGGGAGGGGCTTTAGCCACGATGCGTTTAACAAGCTGCGCTACCCGCTTCGTCACTCCATCAAAAACTTAGAGTAATTACTCAATTTTCCTTGGCAGGCGTCAGCATTTCCATACACTAGGGCCTGACTTGAAAGTCCAGATTCCGCACACTTCAGGAGTTGCCATGAAAAAAGAGCCTGCTCAGGCTGCGGCCGACATCAATACGGCACTGGCACCACTTTCCCGCCGTCGTTTCCTCAAGACAGCCCTCTGGGCCTCCGCAGGTATTGCGGCCGCCGCCGCAGGAGGCTTTGCGCTGCTCAGCCGCTCGCCCCATGACAGCGATGCGGTGCCGGCCGGTCTCGCGCATCTGCAGCCCGCTCAATACCGTCTCTTCAATCAGCTGGCGCTGGTGCTTTTGCCGGTGGCCGGCACGTCTTTGCCGGCGGTGTCCGAAATTCCGGTGGCGCGCCATGTCGATGCCATTCTCGGCGCGCTGGAGCCAGCCATACGCGAGCAACTGGCTACTGGGCTAGGCCTGCTCGATAACGCCGCCATCTTCACGCATGGCAAGCGCCTGATCGATCTCGAGCCGGCTGCGGCACAGGAATATCTGGCCAGTTGGCTGAACTCCACTTCGGTGACCAAACGCACCCTCGGGCAGGTTGCCACCAAGCTCACGCACACTGGCTACTGGATGGATCATCGTACCTGGCCGGCCCTGGAGTTTGACGGTGCTGTTTCCCGTCAGTGGGGCCTGCCATCGCGAGGCAACCAGCCGCTGCCGGCTTGAAGCGGCAGCTTGGTTCAAGCTGATTTGAAAAGCAGCCGGCACAGACCGGAAAACCAGAATACAGACAGATAAAAAAGACATGACCGAAAAAATCGCAAGCTCGCACGGCCTGGCCGTAACACAGGCCAAAGACATCACCGAAACCATGCTGGAACTCACGGTAGACGCCGTTGTGGTGGGCTCGGGGGCCGGTGGTGCCGTCGCCGCCTATGAGCTGGCCGCCGCCGGAAAATCCGTACTGGTGCTGGAGGCGGGGCCTTATGTGCCCAGCAGTGAGTTCACCGAGGACTTTGCACTGGCCATGGCCCAGCTCTATCAGGATCAGGGAGCACAGGCGAATGCCGAAGGGGACTTGCTGGTGCTGCAGGGGCGCTGCGTGGGTGGCTCTACGGTAGTGAATGGCTGCGTGGCTTTCCGTACCCCGGATTACATTCTGGCCGACTGGCAGAAAAATTTCGGTCTCACCAATCTCACGGTGCAAGCGCTTGATCCCTATTTTGCGAAAGTGGAAAGCAATCTCGGCATACATGTGAACGAGGAGCACGAGATCAATCGCAACTCCTCGGTGATTCGCGACGGTTGCCAGAAGCTCGGCATTTCCTGGAAACCTTTCCAGCGCAATATCCGTGAATGTGCGCTCACCGGACACTGTCTCTCCGGCTGTGCTACTGATCGCAAGCAATCCATGCTGGTGACCTATCTGCCCTGGGCCGTACAAAAAGGCGCCAAGATTTTTGCGGACACCAAAGTCACCCGTGTACTTGCCGAGAACGGCAAGGCCAGCGGCGTGCAGGCAGAAATCATTGACCCGAAAACGCAGCAGAAAAAAGCGGATCTGAAGATCAAGGCCAAGGTCGTCATCCTGGCGGCCGGTGCGGTGCAGACCCCTTTGCTGCTGCAGAAATCCGAACTGGCCAACTCCTCGGGGCAGGTGGGCAAGAATTTCGCCTGTCATCCTTCGCTGATGGTCGTAGGCGAGCATGCCGAAGATATTCATCCCTGGCGCGGTGCCATGTTGGGTGTCTATGTCGACGAGTGGGCGCATCCCTCCAAGGGCGGCTTCATTCTGGAGGGTGGCGGGGCAGGACCGGTGGAGTTATCAGCCGTGGCTAATCCCGGTCTGGGCAAATCCTTCGTGGACTATATGACGAATGCGAAAAAACTCTCCGGCCTGGTCACACTGATTCATGACCACAATGTGGGTGATATTCACTGGGAAAAAGACGCCAAGAAAATCGATTACAGCATCTCCGCAAATGATTTCCCGGCGATGAAAGCCTCCATCAAGGCGGCGGCCCGTGTGCATTTTGCGGCCGGCGCCAAAAAAGTTTACGTGCCGACCGTGCAGCAGTTGGCTATCGATAACGAGGCAGATATTGATCGCGTTGTCGACAGCATTGCCCATGAGCCCATGACCTTCCGCATGGTCTCCTACCATCCTCAGGGCACTTGTCGTATGGGGCTGGATGCAAAAACAGCCGTGGTCAACCCGTTTGGTGAGACCCATGATGTGAAAAACCTCTTCATCACGGATGCCAGCATTTTCCCCACCTCCATCATCGTCAATCCGCAAGTCACGGTTTATACCCTGGCCAGTTATATCAGCGACAAGCTGATCCAGAATGCGGACAAGCATTTTTCCTGAGTTTTACCGGTAATAAAAAACGCCCCGCAAGGGGCGTTTTTTATTGGGTGTTTGTAGGTGCGAATTCATGCGCACAGATATGAGGGAAATGTGCGAATGAGTTCGCACCTACGGTCTTCTCATGAAAGCCGCATCAAACGCTAAGATATTCCTGCACAACGCTATCACTCAAATCACCAATCTTGCCTTCGGCGACAAGACGGCCTTTTTGCAGGATATGGAAATTACTGGCGGCCTGACGAGCAAAAGGCAGCTTCTGCTCCACCAGCAGTACAGTCAGGCCTTGTTCGCGATTCAGGCGTTTGATGACCTCGCCGATTTCACGAACGATATTGGGTTGTATGCCCTCGGTGGGCTCATCCAGGATCAGGAGTTTAGGCTCCAGCACGAGGGCGCGACCGATGGCCAACTGCTGTTGCTGACCCCCGGAAAGATCGCCGCCACGACGATGGCGCATTTCTTTCAGCACCGGGAACATGGTGTAGATATGCTCCGGCACCTGCTTGAGGCCGTCCTTGCGTCCGCCGAGAGAAATTTTCAGGTTTTCTTCCACGGTCAGCATGGGAAATATTTCACGTCCCTGTGGCACATAGCCGATGCCGCCACGTGCGCGCATTTCTGTTGCCATCTTGCTGATGGGTTTGCCATTGAAGGTGATTTCGCCGCTCTTGATGGGTAGAAGCCCCATCAGGCATTTGAGCAGGGTGGTTTTACCCACGCCATTGCGGCCCATGAGGCAGGCACAAGCACCTTCCTGAACGTCCAGATTGATATCCCAGAGGATATGGCTTTGGCCATAAAACTGGTTGACGCTGCTTATCTGCAACATATTTATTCTCGTAAGTTCGGGTGACGAAGCAAGCCCAACGGATGCCGGTGACTCATTCAGCGCACTATGAAAAATACGGTTATTTTCACGGTGCCTTACGTGAATGAGAGGCGTCGTGTCGGGCTTCGCTTTACTCAGCCCAACCTAAACGCCCTCACTCTCCCAAATAAACCTCAACCACCTTCGGATTGTTCTGGATCTGATCCATGCTGCCTTCGGCGAGCACGCTACCCTGATGCAGGACGGTCACTTTTTTCGCAATCGAGCGTACAAAGGCCATATCGTGCTCGACTACGAGCACCGAGTGCTTGCCGGCAAGTGAAGTCAGCAGTTCGGCTGTACGCTCGGTTTCCTCGCCCGTCATGCCGGCAACGGGCTCATCCACCAGCAGTACGCGAGGGTTCTGCATGAGCAGCATGCCGATTTCCAGCCATTGCTTCTGTCCGTGAGACAGCAGGCCGGCCTGGCGCTGGTAATGTGCCTGCAGCCCGATGATGGACAGGACTTCTTCGATACGGGTTTTCTGCTCCGGCGAAAGCTTGTAGAAGAGGCTGGCCCAGACGCTCTTGTTAGAGGCCATGGCCAGTTCCAGATTTTCAAATACGCTAAGTTGCTCGAAGACAGTGGGCTTCTGGAATTTTCTGCCTATGCCGCCTTGTGCAATCTCATGTTCGTCCATGCTGAGCAGGTCCAGGGTCTGGCCGAAGAAGACGCGGCCGCTGTCCGGTCGTGTCTTGCCGGTAATCACATCCATCATCGTGGTCTTGCCGGCGCCATTGGGGCCGATGATGCAGCGCAGCTCGCCTTCGTCGATATAGAGCGTCAGCTTGTTCAGGGCCTTGAAACCGTCAAAGCTGACGCTCACCTCCTCGAGGTACAGCACCGGCTTGCCGAAATCGGTATTGATGTCCAGATGTGTTTCCGGTGTGGGCAGGGCTGTACGCAGGGCGCCCATGCCGAATCGGGGCAGGCGTTCGATAATGCTCATGCGTTTTTCTCCTGCACGCCTTCCGGCTTTTCCTCATCTTGTTTCTTGAAGCGTGCCAGCAAGCCGGTCAGCCCTTTGGGCAGAAAGACAGTCACCAGCACAAAGAGGGCGCCGAGGGCAAATAGCCACGCTTCGGGATAGGCTGATGTGAACCAGGTCTTGGCGTAATTAACGGCAAAGGCGCCGGTGATGGCACCGTAGAGCGTGCCGCGCCCGCCTATGGCCACCCAGATTACCTGCTCGATGGAGTTGAGCGGTGCAAATTCACCGGGGTTGATGATGCCCACTTGCGGAACAAAAAGTGCGCCGGCAATGCCCGCCAGCATGGCCGAAAAAACAAAGAGCCAGAGTTTGTAGGATTCGACCTTGTAGCCACAAAAGCGTGTGCGGGATTCGGCATCGCGTATGGCAGTGATCACGCGACCCAGACGCGAGGTCACGATAAAGCGGCAGGCGATATAAGCGGCAGCGAGTACAAGGACCGTAGTCAGGAAGAGAGCGATACGCGTGCCATCGGAAGACAGGGAGAAGCCGAGTATTTCCTTGAAATCGGTAAGGCCGTTATTGCCGCCAAAACCCATTTCATTACGGAAGAACGCCAGCATCAGTGCAAAGGTGAGAGCTTGCGTGATGATGGAGAGATAAACGCCGGTGACGCGTGAGCGGAACGCCAGCCAGCCAAATACCAGTGCCAGCAGGCCGGGAACAATCACCACCATGGCCATGGCAAATGGAAACATATTGAAGCCATGCCAGTACCATGGCAGTTCGCTCCAGTTAAGAAATACCATGAAGTCAGGAAGATCAGCATTGCCGTACACACCGCGCGTGCCGATCTGGCGCATGAGGTACATGCCCATGCAATAACCACCAAGCGCAAAGAAAACGCCGTGTCCCAGACTGAGGATGCCGCAATAACCCCAGATCATGTCGAGGGAAAGCGCGAGCAAGGCGTAGCAGAGGAATTTGCCCAGCAGGGTCACCGAGTAGCTGGACATATGCAGTGCTGAGCTTTCCGGCACTACCAGCGCCAGTACCGGTACCACAGCAGCGAGCAAGGCGAGCAGGGCGAGGATGACCATGCCGCCTTTGTCACTGAGAAAAAGTCGATGCGTCAGCATTTTCGTGCCTGCCTGCAGATGAATGATGTCGGCGCTAAAGTTTGAAGCGACGATAAAATGCTTGTTGATGAAATCTTCTTCCGCGTGCTGCTCACATCAGGTCTCCACGAATATTTTTTGCGTTGCCATCACCACTCATTCGCAGGCAGGCCATCAGGCCTCCGCCGACCGGCCTTTTTGCGGAAAAAGGCCGCGCGGGCGCTTCTGGATGAAAAGGATGATGAGGACGAGTACCAGAATCTTGGCAAGCACGGCTCCGGCATGTGGTTCCAGGAATTTGTTCAGGATGCCGAGGCCCAGCGAGCCGACCAGTGTGCCCCAGAGATTGCCGACGCCGCCGAAGACCACCACCATGAAGGAGTCGATGATGTAGCCCTGGCCGAGATTCGGGCCGACGTTGGTGAGCTGTGAGAGCGCAACGCCAGCGACACCAGCGATGCCCGAGCCCAGACCGAAGGTGAGCGCGTCTATCCAGCTGGCGCGCACCCCGACCGCACGCGCCATGGCACGGTTCTGCGCAACAGCGCGCAGCTTCAGGCCGAGTGTTGTGCGCTTCATCACCAGCAAGATCAGGAAAAATACAGCCAGCGCGAACAGCAGGATGGTCAGACGGTTATAGGTCAGCGACCAGACCGGATTTATTTCCAGGGATCCGCTCATCCATGAAGGCGAGGCCACTTCACGATTCAGCGGGGAGAAAATCGAACGTACCGCTTGCTGCAGAATCAGGCTGATGCCGAAAGTGGCCAGCAGGGTCTCCAAGGGGCGGCCGTAGAGAAAACGTATTACGCCGCGCTCGATGGCAATCCCGACCAGGCCTGAAACCAGAAATGCGGCCGGAATCGACAACAGCAAGCTTGTCCCGATGCTGTCGGGCATGAGTTGCTGCATCACATAGGTCGTGTAGGCGCCAAGCATGATGAGTTCGCCATGCGCCATATTGATCACCCCCATGACACCGAAGGTGATGGAGAGGCCAATAGCCGCGAGCAGCAGTACCGAACCCAGACTGAGCCCGAAGAAAAGATTTTCCATGAAGCCATAGAAAGCGATTTTCTCGGCAACTGCTGCCAGCGCCATCGTGGCCGCACTTTTCACTTCCGGCTCTGGATCGTTGGCGGCGAGTTCTTCCAGTTTCGCGCGCACCTCCGAGTAAAGCGAGCCGCTCAATTGCTGCACGGCAGCCTTGCGTACCTGCGGGTCTGCATTGCTGCTGTCAGCCATGGCCAGCACGGTGGCAAGCGCTTCTTTCACCTCACTGTCAGTTTCCTGAGTCAGACGATCTTTCAGCAGGGGAATGATTTCCGGAGCCGGATCGGCGGCAATCAGTTGTTTGGCGGCGGCAAGGCGCAGATCGTCATCATCGGAAGCGAGTTGCAGACGGGCCAGCAATGTATTTATTTCCCCGCGCAGCGCGTTGTTGACGGGAATGGTGTCGATAGAAAGATCCGATGCCTTGCCGAGTGTTTCGCCGGTAAAGGCATCGCTGGCTTCTGCATCATTGTCGCTGGTCACGATGATGATGCGCGCCGGAGTTTCCATGCTGCTGTTGAGGCGCGAGTCGACCAGTGCTGAAAGCACCATGATGCTGCGTTTGTCACCGGAGGCGGCCAGACGTTTGACAATTTCACTGCGTTGTTCGAAGTCGGCATCGACCAGCGCGGCCACCAGACCATTGAAGTCGGTGGGTAATGCAGCTGCAGTTTCCACAAGGGCGCTTTCTTCTGTCTCGCCGCCAATATCGGCCGTTTCGGCGTAGGCCGTCAGGGCCGTGGTATTCAGCATCAGCAAGAGGCAAGGCAGCAGAAAGCGCATCAGTGGTTTCCATTTTGTATCGGTCATTTTTGCGGAAGGTATCGAAGGACCGGTATTCATTTCAGCATCTCCTCTCCCTGTCCCTCCCCCGCATGCGGGGGAGGGGAGGAATTGCTCTGGATTACAGCATCATCATTTGTAGTTCTGGCCCGAGCACTTCTTGGTGACCTTGTTGTAGTTGCCGCATTTCAAGGTGACCCAGTCGGCTTCGGTGTCCTTACTCACCGGCAGGAAGTCGGACCAGGCATCGCCCGGAACCAGGCCCTTGGTCTTCCACACGGTGGCGAACTGGCCGTCAGCCTGGATTTCGCCAATCAGCACCGGCTTGGTGATGTGGTGGTTGGGCAGCATGGTGGAAGTGCCACCGGAGAGATTGGGCGCGGTGATGCCCGGCAGGGCGGCAATCACCTTGTCCGCATTGGTGGACTTCACTTTCTCCACGGCTTTGACCCACATATTGAAACCGATGAAATGGGCTTCCATGGGGTCGTTGGTCACGCGTTTCGGATTCTTGGTGTAAGCCTTCCACTTCTTGATGAACTCGGCATTGATCGGTGCCTTCACGCTCTGGAAGTAGTTCCAGGCGGCGAGATGACCCACCAGCGGCTTGGTGTCGATGCCGGACAGTTCTTCTTCACCCACGGAGAAAGCGACGACCGGAATCTTGTCAGCCGTGATGCCCTGGTTGCCGAGTTCCTTGTAAAAAGGCACGTTGGCGTCACCGTTGATGGTGGAAACCACCGCGGTCTTTTTGCCGGCAGAACCGAACTTCTTGATGCTGGCCACAATGCTCTGCCAGTCAGAGTGACCGAAGGGCGTGTAGTTGATCATGATGTCTTCGTCTTTCACGCCTTTGCTCTTGAGATAGGCTTCAAGAACCTTGTTCGTGGTGCGCGGGTAGACATAGTCGGTGCCGGCCAGTACCCAGCGCTTCACCTTCAGGTCTTTCATCAGGTAATCAACGGCGGGAATGGCCTGCTGGTTGGGCGCAGCGCCGGTGTAGAAAACGTTTTTGGACGATTCTTCACCTTCATACTGTACCGGGTAGAAGAGCACGCTGTTCAGCTCTTCCACCACCGGCAGCACGGATTTGCGCGACACCGAGGTCCAGCAGCCGAACATCACGGCCACTTTGTCCTTCTGGATCAGCTCACGGGCTTTTTCCGCGAACAGCGGCCAGTTGGAGGCCGGGTCAACCACCACCGGTTCCAGCTTCTTGCCGAGCAGACCACCTTTCTTGTTCTGCTCTTCAATGAGCATGAGCATGGTGTCTTTCAGCGTGGTTTCGGAAATCGCCATGGTGCCCGACAGCGAATGCAGGATGCCGACCTTGATGGTGTCTTCGGCCGCCTGAGCGCTCATGGCGCCAAGGCCCAGGCTCAACGCAAGTGCGCTGGCCGAGAAAGTTTTCACAAGTTTCGAGAGGTTCATTGTTTATGTGCTCCTTTGATTCCCTGGATTGGATTACAGCGTCATGAGCTGGAGGCCGAGGCCGATAGCGGTGGTGTCAGCAACTGCACTGTCCGAGTAGCTCTTGTCGAGATAGAACAGGCTGGCTTTGGCATTGAAGGCCTTGATGACGTAGTTGAGGTTGACCTCCAGCGTGTCCTGCTCAATGTCAG
>JACCDZ010006586.1_pt1 | contig 42176 bp, 40 predicted proteins | sample 7449551 | NCBI WGS metagenome assembly JACCDZ01 (sample SAMN15323452, study PRJNA562643) | freshwater metagenome | isolation source: river surface water | place: USA:Blue River Watershed | collected 2017-08-18
AAGATTGCATATGATTTTAGAAATTCTTTGCAAGAATCTAATTACGCAGTTGGAACTCATGAAATCTTTGACACGGTTTTAGTTAACACTAAAAATGCTGCAGAAATTTATAAAGATGCACTAAAAGAAGGAATTAACTTAAGATTAGTTGATCAAGACAACCTTGCAATAAGTTTTGATGAACAAAGTACTTCAGCAGATATGAATGTTCTTTTGAATCTTTTCAAAGCCAAGATAGTTCCAATTGCAAAGATTCAATCAGTTTTAACCCGCAGCACCGATTTTTTAACACATCCAATTTTTAATACTTATCATTCAGAAACTTCGATGCTTAGATATATTAGATCGCTTTCTGATCGAGACTTAGCATTAGATCGAACCATGATCCCACTAGGTTCATGCACAATGAAACTTAATGCTACTGCGGAGATGATTCCAATTACTTGGCCCTCATTTAACTCAATTCACCCCTTCGCTCCAGTTGATCAATCTTCTGGGTACGCCAAACTTATTGATTCGTTAAGTAAATGGTTGGTGTCAGTGACTGGATATGACGCTGTTTCATTACAGCCCAATGCTGGATCTCAGGGGGAGTTTGCCGGTTTATTAGCGATCAGAAATTATCTTGATAGTAAGGGTGAACAAACTAGAGATATTTGTCTGATTCCATCTAGTGCTCATGGCACAAATGCAGCCAGCGCGGTGATGGCTGGCATGAAAGTGATTGTGATTGCCTGCGATGAAAATGGAAATGTAAGTATTGATGATTTAAAAATTAAGATTGAACAATACAAAGAGACATTAGCTGCTTTGATGGTGACATATCCTTCAACTCATGGTGTATTTGAATCTGCAATTTCTCAGATATGCGAGATGATTCACGAAGCAGGTGGTCAGGTTTATGTAGATGGTGCGAATCTAAACGCACTTGTTGGTGTTGCAAAGCCAGGAAAATTTGGCGCTGATGTTTCGCATTTGAATTTACATAAAACCTTTTGCATTCCACATGGTGGCGGGGGACCAGGAGTTGGACCAGTTATTGCGCGATCCCACCTTGCACCTTTCTTGCCGAACCATCCAGCTAACAAATTAGCAGGACCTGCAACAGGCCCAGGGCCAGTATCTAGTGCGCCTTTTGGTTCAGCCTCAATTCTGCCTATCTCTTGGATGTATATCCGAATGATGGGTGGAGCAGGATTAACCAAGGCAACAGAGGTTGCGATTTTATCTGCAAATTATTTAGCGAAAAAATTGGATCCGCTTTTCCCAGTGCTATACCGTGGCCAAAATGGTCATATAGCGCATGAATGCATAATTGATTTGCGAGATCTGACAAAGAAAACTGGGGTTACAGTGGATGATGTTGCAAAGCGTTTAATGGACCATGGTTTCCATGCACCAACAGTTAGTTTTCCAGTTGCCGGAACAATGATGATTGAGCCTACCGAATCTGAAGATGTAAGAGAGTTAGATCGATTTTTAGCAGCTATGGAGAGTATTAGAAGTGAAATTGCTCAGATTGAATCTGGTGTTATAAGTATCGAAGATTCACCGCTACGCCATGCACCTCATACGATGGGCGATCTCGTAAGAGATGATTGGGATCGTAAGTACTCTCGCCATGCTGGTGCTTTTCCAAATGGCGAAGGTTTTGGAATTGGAAGGAGCGGTAAATATTTGCCTACAGTTGGGCGAATAGATGGAGTGTATGGAGATCGAAATCTTGTATGTAGTTGCTTGCCGATCGAGGAGCTGGCTTCGAACTAAATCTTTTTTACTTTACATAATGTAGATTATCGGCGATTAATCAAGCGTCGCAAAGCCCAGATTGAGACCATCGACCAAGCCTCCCAAATGATCGCAAAACTCATCTTTGAATACCCGTTCTCACGTTCCACGAAGGTAATTGGTACCTGTTTAATACTAAGTCCAGCTCTAATGGCTTTTAAAGCCATCTCTATTTGGAAACCATAACCTCTTGTCTCAATCTCTTCGAAATTAAGTCTCTCCAAAAATGTTCTAGGAATAACTCGATATCCAGATGTTAGATCTTTATAAGGTAACTTCAGCGCGAATGCTGCATATCCAGTACCCATTTTAGAAATCCAACGCCGTTGTTTTGGCCAATTAACTACTGAACCACCTGGAATCCATCTGGTTCCAATTACCAATGTGTCTTGCGCTGCGGCATCTAGTAAGTCCACTAACTGCTCAGGTTGATGACTTAAATCCGCATCCATCTCAACAAAATACTGATAATTACCGATCAAACCTTGTTTAAAACCTGCTAAGTACGCTGGACCTAATCCTGATTTAACTTTGCGATTAAGTATCGAAAAACCGGATAAATTCATTGATTTAGCAATATCAGCTGTTTTATCTGGTGAGTCATCATCAACTAGCAAGATATCTATATCAAACTTCTGAGAAATTGACTTCCTAGCCATATCTAAACGGGTTAATAGGGATCTAATACTTTCAGACTCATTATAGGTTGGAATAACAACTAATACTGGGATCAAGAACCTCTCCTAACCCTTAGCAAAGGCAAACCTAGTAAAACAATCATAGCCAATGGCTCTACAAGATGACCAAAAGACTGACGGTATGTCAGGCCTTGAGTAGCATTAAGTTGACTCTTAAGTGTTGCTGGTTTGAACTTATCTAAACTACTGAGGATCTTTCCCTGGGGTGATATAAAAGAAGTTGTGCCAGTGGTGGAAACATATGCAATTTCTCGAGCAGATTCTAATGCCCGCACTCTGGCAATATTTAGTTGCTGATCTAATTGATTGGTATCACCAAAAGTTGCATTGTTTGTTTGTACGACAAGAAAATCATTTCTGGCTTCAGCAACAAAAGTATCATTTATCAATTCATAGCAAATTAAAGTATTAAATTTATTTCCATTTACATCAAAAACTGTATTTTGCTCCCCTGCTTTGAAATCTGTTATCTGAGATGAATATTTTGAAACCTTTTCGGCGACAGATCTCAGCGGTAGATACTCACCAAATGGAGTCAAATATCGCTTTGTATATATCTGTCCTTTGTCTGAGTTATAGAGAATTGATTGATTTTTTAGCCCATCAATCGATTTGGTAACAGCTCCGATCAAAATAGGAGTATTTAACATCGTAGATAAATTTTTGATTGAATCATTTACTTGCGGGTTTGTATTCACATCTACATCCACTGCATTTTCTGGCCAAATAATTAAATCAACCTCGTTTGGTTTAATTGATGAAATTGATTGATCTAGATGACGCTTAAAAACCTCTTGCGGTTTACTGTTGAAATCCAAACCAAGATTAACCACTCCCCCTTGAACCAAAGCTATTGATATTGGTTCTTCGTTTTGAACATTTGTTGGGATGAACCAACATACTGCCGGAATTAAAGCTGCAATAACTAAAGATCTAAATTTGCGTGCACTACTTACTAAGGCCAGCACCAGCGCAACTAAAGCAACTCCACCGATTGGATATATGACAGCAAGAGGAGAATCAACTTGTGTAAAGCTCAATCGAGTCCATCCGAAACCAGTAAATGGAACAGTTCTTAAAAGCAATTCAGTTAAAATATAAGACAAAGCGAATAAGTATTGATTGTATTTGGCACCTTTTCTCACAAAAAATGCCGGCATTATGAAAATCAGGGCTTGCGATAAAGACAAAATCAACCAAGGAAGATTTCCTACATAAACACCGGTCCAATGCTGGTTCAAAAGAAGTAAACAGGCACCGAAGAGATATGAAAGATAAATTCTGTATTTCAATCCATTTTGCGTTAAGAGCGTAAACCAACCAGCCAATCCAACAAAAGCTAGTGGCCATATTCCATAGGGTTCAAACGAAAGCGATGCCATGGCTGCATAAAATATTGCCGCAAGATACCTCATTTATACCCAGCCCAAAGCCGAAATTATTCGATCAATACTTGCACCTAATCCAAACTCATCTTTCAAAGCCGTAATCTTCTCAAATGAAGCTGGCTTGGTAGGTAAATCAATCCTCATCTCTGGAATTGCTACATCAAGTGCACAACCAACCAGTTTTGGAGCGATTAGTGCATAATCTGCACTTTCCATTAATTTCTTACGAAGATTTGGAGTTAAACGATCATCACCGGATTGAGCAGCTGTCATAACTTCTGGCAAAGATTTAAACAGATTCGCGATTGTTGCAGCACCTTTTTCGCCAATGCCACGAATTCCAGGCAGACCATCGGATGAGTCGCCTCGAATCATTGCGAAAAGTGAGTATCTATCACCTGGGATTTCATATTTTTTCTCAATCCAATTCAAATCTACTAGATCATGATTTGAAATACCTTTAGCTAAATAGACTACCTTTACATCACGCTTGTCATCAACTAATTGGAATAAATCTCGATCGCCTGTAACTATTCTGATGGGTCCATTTTGTTTAACGCTGAAAGTGGCCATTAGGTCATCAGCTTCATAATCATCCACTCCAACCATCGGAATTCCAAGGGCATCCAACACATCCAATAAAATTGGAATCTGTGGGCCTAAGGTGTCTGGCTCTTCTTCAGCGCCAGTTTCATCAAGACGATTTAATTTATAATCAGGAAATAGATCCACACGCCAAGATGGTCGCCAGTCACCTTCTAAGCAAGCAACTAAGCGATTGGGTTGGTATTTAACCAATAATCTTGATGTCATATCTAAGTATCCGCGAATTGCATTGACTGGCATTCCAGCTGGTGACACCAAAGTGTCTGGCATTCCAAAATATGCTCGATACCAAAGCGATGCGCTATCCAAAAGCATTAAAGTCATACGGCGGCCCCTGCATAAGATATGACTCCACGATCAATTTTTGCTAAAGCTTGATCAATTACAACCTGGAGGTCTGGCGCTGCAGCCCTTAATTGCCGCAGTAAATCAATGATTTGTTTCATTGATCGAACAAAATCTCCGACGGTAAGATCACTTCCTTTTAAAATTGAAGTTAATGAATGCCCACTGGCCCATTTATGGGATGCCCAGCAAAAACCAAAATCTGGCGCCCGCATAGGTTCTAAGTTTAAATCACTTTCGGCTTCATGAATTTTGCCGTAGATTTTTGAAATAATAGCCAACGCATTTTGAACTTCCCCACGAGGTACCTTGGCTGCCTCTTCATTCCTTGACTCATAAATACAACTAGATATAACCGCTACTAAATCTGCTGGAGATAATTGGTTGAAAACGCCAGCTTGGATGGATTCTGCTATCAAAAGGTCAGTTTCGCCATAGATCTTCGCCAACATTTTTCCAGATTGAGCGATTGCATCGTTATTTATATAGCCAAACTTATCTAAAATGAGTTTAATTCGATCAAACCGTTTTGCGATCACATTTGTTCGAGAATTAATCCGTTCTTGTAAGCCATCAATTTCTCGCTGCAGTCGCTGTGCGCGCTCAGCGATTCTTGAATGATTTTCACGGTCCGAACAACCATGACAGGCATGATTCTTCATGCGTTTACGAATACTTCCTATTTCTTCTTCAATTTCATGTCGTTTTCTCTTACTGCGCTTACTATCAGTTTCTAACTTCTTAATTGCCGCTCGCATGCTGGAATATTCGACGAAGTCCCCTTGGTCGCACTTGGATTGATTAAACAAATCATCACGAGCACCTTCATTTTTTCTAATCTGTTTGGCCAAACCAACAACTGCCTTATCCGCCTGGAACTGCGCTAAGGAAGATTCAAGAGATGTTCTGGCTCGAGATGAACCAAATTGTGAGATTAGATTGATGCTCATGTTGTATGTTGGCTTGAAGGAACTTTTAAGTGGATAGGTTCTCGTGGAGGCTAAACCCCCAACCGAAGTAGAATCTAAATCATTGTTCCAAAGTATTACTGCATTACCTTCAATATCGATACCACGTCGTCCTGCTCTGCCAGTTAATTGCGTGTATTCACCAGGAGAAATTGCAACATGGCCCTCACCATTCCATTTACTAAGTTTTTCGAGCACAACCGTTCGCGCCGGCATATTAATACCTAAAGCTAATGTTTCAGTAGCAAAAACTGCTTTAACCAATCCTTGCTGGAACAACTCTTCAACTGTTACTTTGAAAGCTGGTAGTAAACCTGCATGATGTGCGGCTATTCCACGCTCTAGTGCATCTGCCCATTCGTAATAGCCGAGCACAACTAAATCTTCTTCGGCCAAATTCTTCATATTTTTGGCTATAACACTTCGAATAATCTTTCGTTCTTCGGTGTTAGTAAGTTTTATGCCAGCCGCTAAACATTGTCGGACTGCTGCATCGCAGTTGTTTCTGGAGAAGATAAAGGTAATTGCTGGAAGAAGTCCCTCTCGATCTAATTTTTCAATCACCTCAGATCGCATTAAAGGTTTAGGTCCTTTAGGTTTATCGCGCCAATTACCACGTACTTGCCGATATGAATCTCGCTCGAGTCGAGTAAGTTCTGGATTCAATTTCTGATTCTCACCAAATAAGTCAAGTAAACGATTACCAAACAAAACATGTTGATAAAGCGGCACGGGTCTTATTTCGCTAACAATTACTTCGGTTTCACCACGGACCGTTTGCAACCACTCACCAAACTCTTCAGCGTTTGAAACAGTTGCTGAAAGAGAAATAATTTGAACGGCATCAGACAGATGGATAAGAATCTCCTCCCAAACCGCTCCCCTGAACTTATCTGCCAGATAATGAACCTCATCCATCACTACATATTTAAGATCATCTATCGTTTTAGAGTTGGAGTAGATCATGTTTCTTAAAACCTCTGTAGTCATGATGACAATCTGCGCCTCTGAATTTATGGAAGTATCCCCAGTAAGTAATCCAATTTTGGATTCACCATATTTTGCGCATAATTCCGTGAATTTTTGATTACTGAGCGCTTTTATTGGCGTTGTATAAAAACATTTACCGCCAGAGTTAATAACCAGATCTACAGCAAATTCTCCAATAATTGTTTTACCAGCTCCAGTTGGTGCAGCGACAAGTACTCCTTTCCCATTTTCTAAAGCATGACAAGCTTCAATTTGAAAAGGATCCAATTCGAATGGAAAACTTTCAGAGAACTTTTGGGTTTTTGGATACTTACCCTTTGATTTGTGCAAAGCGTAACTCTCAGCAGGCGATAAGGTCATTACATAAGCCAAGTTTTAAGCGCGTTTTTAACATTCGTAATCTCAATGGGAAGCTTTGAGACAAATTCCCCATCAGCAAAAGCTGAAGCATCTGCGGAAAGTTGCACTTTTTTCCCGCGAATGATGTCTATCTTTGGATGAGGCACATGTTTACCAGTAAATACTTTTGGAAAAATACTAAGCAATACTATTTTTGAAACTGGATGCACAAGCAAAATATCGAAAATCCCATCTGAATTTGAAGCATCAGGACAAATACGCATCCCTCCACCATAAGTTTCTCCATTTGCTACAGAAAGCAACATAAAATCTTGCTTAAATTGCTTACCGTCAATTATCAATTCATATGGGATCGGTTTAAACCTGGCTAAAGTCAATAATGTGGCTAAGGTGTATTTCATTTGCCCTCTAGGCCAATTGATTCTATTTGCTAAGTTATTAACTAAAGCATCAAAGCCAGTACTGAGCACTTGTACGTACCAACGTTTACCGAAGGCTCCGGTTACCAATCCTAAATCTATAGTGGTTGGATCTTGAGAGCGGACTACATTGAATATTTCATTTACTGACTTCTTATGTGAGCCGACAGCCCTAGCAAAATCGTTGCCAGTACCAGCTGGGATAACTGATAAACCGATATTTTGCTCAGCAACCTCCTGGAGGCATAAATTAACCAAACCATCGCCACCAATGGCTACAACTTTTTCAAATTTCCCCGATGCAATACTTAATCGGTACTCTGAAAAAGTTTCTTCATAAGTTGCCTTATTTATTATTTCGTATGGCAGATTATTGCTTTTAAGAAGTACCTCAAATTTACCCGCTAATTTACTGGCTCTACCCTTTCCCGCATTCGAATTTACAACTAAGAGCCACATTTAGATTGATTCTGGTTTATCTATCGATGATGCTTCCAGACTAACAATCGTTTTCTTCGACCTTCTTTTATCTGTGAGCAAAGCAAATAACCCACTTAGAAAGTAAATGAGGCATAAAGGTATTGCTAGCAACGTCATGGTTATTGGATCAGGAGTAGGTGTAAATGCTGCGGTAAAGACAAAACAGAGAAAAACAGCAGTACGCCAAGGTTTTAGAATCGATTTGCCTGACAATACTCCAAGTAAATTCAATGCTACTAAGAAGAGCGGCAAAACAAAGGCAATTCCAAAAATAAGTATCAAACGCAAAACGAAATCTAAATACTCATCAAATCTAACGAGATTGCCTAGGTTATCGGGAGTAAACCCAAGAAGTACATCAACCGCATGTGGCAAAATTAAATAAGCCAACACGGCACCCGTGGCAAATAACGGTGTGGCTATTAACGAAAAAATCACCGCAACTCTTTTTTCTTTCCGATGCAGCGCTGGGGTGATAAACGACCATATTTGATAAATCCAAATCGGAGCAGCCAAAATAACACCAGTTAGTAAAGATATCTTCACTTGCAGATTAAACGGCCCAAGAATTCCATTCACATACAAATCGCCACATTTTCCATCTGACGGAACGTTATTGGTTCCTAGATCGCAAAACGGCAATGTTAATAATCGGATTATGGACTGATAAAAATACCAACCAACAACTGCTGCTAAAACAATTCCCAGTAGAGATTTCATCAACCGATTTCGAAATTCTCGGAGATGATCTAGCAGTGGCATTTTGCCGCCACGCTGCTTACTCATAAAAGCTACTTTTCAGAACTTGGATCTGTTTTTTTATCCTCTTTAGAATCATCCTTGTTCATCTCTTGAACTTCGCTCTTGAAAATACGAAGTGATCTTCCAAGTGAACGAGCAGAATCTGGCAATCGCTTCGATCCGAAAAGGATTAAAAATACGATTGCTAAAACTAATAAATGCCAAGGTTTAAGTGAATTCATAGGCGCATACTACCTCAGATTTTAACTCTGGTCAGAATAAGCAGAAATCAAGTCGGATGCCATTTGTTCAACCTCAGAGGCCAAAGATTCTGGTGAAATCACTTTGATTGACGGGGCATTACTGAGGATGGCTCTCTTAAGCCAGTAAAAGTTACTAGCTCTAATCTTCACATGCAATTGACCATTATTTATTTCTTGGTCGATAATAATTGAAGAATTTCTTTCAATAAAATTGAAATTATCGTGATTTACTATCAATTCTACTATTTCTTCTTGTTGCGTTAGATGAAACCTATCGGTATCGGCCAGATCTCCAATTGTGCAGCTGAGAATTTGATCAGCTTTAAAGATTCGATCTGAATGCGCTTGAACATCGTAACCTGACAGATAGAGATTTCCGTTCTGCAAATACAGTTTATGAGGCAATACATTGCGACTTGATAAAACATCTTTAGACACAGATTGGTAATCGAAGATTACAATGCGTCTTTCAAAAATTGCTTGGTTTATGATATTTAGAAAGGGAAACGATAAATCCTGCTCTACCACGATTACGGAATCCTCATCTTTTTTATCCAGAAATTTCGCTCTCAACTTATCTATTTTTTTGAGATTTTCGGGATTAGATAGATTTATCTCTTTCAATATCTCTAACCCAAGTGCGATTACAACTCTCTCATTGCTAGAAAAATTTCGCGGTTTGTTCAATACCTGAGGATCAATTATTGAAACCACTCCCTCTTCGTATGTTAAATCGATTAACTCATACGGTGTATAACCAGGTAGCCCACACATAAACGCTAACTGAAGATCTTTTTCAATCTCCTTTTCTGCAACATTGAAAATCTTAGAGAGTTGATTGATCGAAATTCCCGGATGTTCCAGAATATATGGAATCAAATCCATAGTTCTAAGTGCTCTTACTGCAGCAGTATCAGACATTGATCAATCCTTTGGCCCGATTAATTATTTGATCCCGAATGGTTTGTGGAGAAATGACAACCACATTAGATCCATACCAAAGCAATGATTCAATCAAATCCTCTTCGAAAATGTAATCAATAAACACTTGATCCCAATCAGAATCTATCTCTTCCACCTTATATCTTTTTCTTAAAGCAAGTGCTTGGTTTTTGCGAATTCTCACCTCTGCTTTAGATGTTGTGGGAGCATTCAAGCCTTCTATAAATGTTGATAATTTAAACTCCGGTGGTTTAGTAAAACCTTGCGATTTGCTAGTAACTTTAATCTGTTCACCGATCCGAATTACTTTAAATGATTTCACAACATCGTTCTCCTGTGCTGCTAAATACCAGAATCCTCTCCTTGTGTATATTCCGTATGGTTTAACTTGACGAACCGTTCCCTTGTATTCAAATTCAAGCGAAACGAAGCGCTCTACTGCATCAAATATCAACAAAAGCTTCTTCGAATCCTCATTATCCTCCACCACCGGTGATGTAACCGTGTTAGTTGCTACTAAGCCATCTAACGATTGAATTTTTAGCAAAGCTGCTTTCGAATCATGCTGTAATGCAGATCCATGCCATAAATTCGCGGCCATTGTGAGCAATAAGATTTCTTCTTTGGAGAAATCATTTGGATTGATTTGGAAAGTCTTACTATCGATCAAATAGCCCTGATCATCTTCAAAAAGTGGGTCCAAAGCTCGCACTTCTATACGAACCCCTAAATTCCTCAGATCATCTTTATCCCGTTCAAACATACGTTCCATAGTTTCAGCTGAGCCAGAATAACCCGCAACGTTCTTGAAAATTTCAGATTTGGTTAAGTATCGTTTTGAAGAGAGTAAAGCCAGGGTTAAATTGATTAATCTCTCAGTTTTTTGATCGCTCACAGACTTAGGCTAGCGATTTCAAAAAGGTTTGCTAAGATTCGGTATGCAAAAATCCAAGATATTTATACTTGCTTCGCTATCGATATTACTTCTAACAGCCTGTACAACCGACGGAGGCGTTGATCCCATGGTAAATCAGAATTCATCCTCATCAGGATCTTTCCCTGAAGTTGGCGGCAATAAGGACTCAAAACCAACCATTTCCGCCCCTGTTGGCAATCCCCCTTCTACTTTACAATCAAAGGATATTTTCGAAGGCAGCGGCAAAGAGGCAGTAGCAACCTCGGTTCTAGAGGTTCACTACACATTAATGGCTTGGAGTTCAGGAACTTTAGTTGAATCTTCATGGGATTCTGGGCAAACAGCCACATTCCCATTAAGTGGAGTAATTGCTGGATGGCAACAAGGCATTCCAGGTATGAAAGAAGGCGGTCGAAGGCTGCTTGTGATTCCACCAGATCTTGGTTACGGATCTCAGGGTGCAGGTGGCGCAATAGGCCCGAACGAAACTTTAATTTTCGTCGTTGATTTAGTAAAAGTTTCTTAATCTATTCAACTACGCCGTAAGAACCTTTTGAGGGTCTGCGGCGTCGTTGTAAAACTGGAACACCAGGGGCCATTCGACGTGCAAATATCAAGAAACCCGTATGCCCAATCATTCTATGTTGAGGTCGCACTGCCAATCCCTCGTGATGCCAACCTCGAACAATTGTTTCAGATGATTCAGGTTCAGTGAAATTCCCACTTTCCTTAATTGCTTCTGCAATTTTAGAAAGCTGAGTTGTTGTCGCTACGTAAGCCATGAATACTCCACCAGGAACTAAAGCTTTAGAAGCCACATCTAGGCACTCCCACGGAGAGAGCATGTCCAGCACAACTCGATCAAAATCAGCCTCATATGTTTGATCCTGCAAGGCACCAATTGTTAAATTCCAGTTGGCAGGCTTGCCACCAAAATAAGAGGAAACATTCTTTTCAGAGATCTCCGCAAAATCTTCTCTAATCTCTACTGAATGCAACATTCCTTCTTCTCCTATTGCACGTAGTAAAGAAATGCTTAAAGCTCCGGATCCCACCCCAGCTTCAAGAACTCTAATACCTGGTTTTATATCAGCGACGCCGAGAATCATTGCGGCATCCTTTGGGTAAACAATTGTTGCTCCCCTTGGCATAGATAAAACATAATCTGCAAGCAACGGTCTAAATGCTTGAAACTTTAGATCTTGATTGGTCGCCACTATTGAACCTTCTGGGATTCCAACTAAATCATCATGCTTAAGCATGCCCTTGTGGGTATGCCATTCTGAACCTTTGGTCAATGTAATTGAATACAACTTGCCCTTCGCATCAGTTAATTGAACGCGATCCCCATATTTAAAATTTCTATCAATCATCTATTTCTCACCTTACTACTTAAATATGGATACCAATCAAGAATTTGAGCTAGATCAATCTCATCTAAAGAATTAATCAACCTTAAATTTGAATGTGACTGCATTTCTACCAAATGAGGAATACCGATTACTTGCGCTCCTGCACTCAATCCTGACTCAACACCAGTCAAGGAATCTTCAAAAACTAAACTTTTGGATATATCTACTCCTATTGTTTTTGCTGCGAGTAAATAAGGATCTGGGGATGGTTTTGAATTTTTAACATCATCTCTAGAGATCGTAGCTTTAAATGTGTTGCTCGGAAATCTCGTTAAAACTGATCGCATTTGCCTACCAGTACTAGCAGTTACTAATGCCAGCGGTATGCCGGCATCAATGCACTCCGCAGTTAGTTCCAAAGCATTAGGCATGAATTTCAATTCATTTTGTAATTTTTCCTCCATGACAAGATCTAAACGCTCACTGAAGTATCCAAATGGTTTTATATTTCCAGTACGTTCTTGCATATAACGTTCAGTGCGCTCCATAGGCCCACCCAAACAATTAATCTGATCAGATGGTTCCCAAATTGCACCAAGCTCTGCCATAACTTGAACCTCAGCAGAAAACCATAATGGTTCAGAATCTATGAGAGTCCCATCCATATCAAAAAGAATTGCACTCATGATGCGTTGAAGTACTTAGCTTCAGGATGATGAAGCACTATTGAAGAGGTAGATTGCTCGGGATGAAGTTGGAACTCCTCAGAAAGTTCAACACCGATACGTTTAGGATCCAACAATTCACAAATTTGAGTTTGTTGCTCTAAATCTGGGCAAGCCGGATAACCAAATGAATATCTTGATCCTTGGTAACCTTGATCAAAAATATCCTTTAAATCCTTTGAATCTGAGCCATCAATCTTCAACTCTTCACGAGTTCGGGCGTGCCAATGCTCGGTTAAGGATTCAGTTAATTGCACAGATAATCCATGTAACTCTAAGTACTCTCGATAAAGATTTGCTTGAAATAACTTACTTATGGCATCACTAATTGATTGACCCATCGTGATAACTTGAAAGCTCACAACATCAATTTCGCCACTAACTTTGCTTCGGAAGAAATCAGCCAAACACAATCTGCGATCTCTGCTCTGACGAGGGAATGAGAATCTCACTCGCTCCTCGCCTTTAGTTGGACCTTCATGGTGAAGAATTATCAAATCATTGCCTTCGCTCACACAAGGAAAATATCCATAAACCACAGCAGCATTTAACCAACCTTTTGATTGCACATCATTGAGTAAAGCTCTTAATTGTGGTCGACCTTGCTCGGTTGCCATAGTCTCAAAATCTTTACCTTTTAATCCCCATTGCCCAAGAAATAAAGCTCGCTCATCTAGCATCTCAACATAATCTGCAAGAGCAACGCCTTTAACTACCCGTGAGCCGAAAAAGGGAGCAACTGGTATTGGATTATTACTGGCAACATCACTTCGAGTTGTATCCAGCGCCGAGGAAGAAAGGTTTGAAGTTCTGGAAGTTCGACGTTGCTTTAGAGGAGGTAATTCAACACCTGGAACTCCTCTTTTAATACCCATCAAGGTATCCATAAGTTTTAATCCCTCAAAAGCATCTTTGGCATAGCGAACAGTGCCAGAGAATTGTTCACTCAAATCTTGTTCAACAAATGATCTTGTCAAAGCCGCCCCACCTAAAACCACTGGCCATTTTTTGCCTAATCCCCTTGAATCCAACTCCTGCAAATTCTCTTTCATGATTACAGTGGATTTCACAAGAAGTCCTGACATACCAATAACATCAACATTGTTTTCATTGGCAGCGTCAATGATTTGATTAACAGTTTGTTTAATACCAATGTTAACGGTCTCATAACCATTATTCGATAAAATTATGTCTACTAAATTCTTCCCAATATCATGAACATCACCCTTAACTGTGGCTAAAAGTATTTTTCCACGACCTTCATCATCAGTTTTCTCAATGAAAGGTTCGAGATAAGCGACTGCACTTTTCATTACTTCAGCCGATTGAAGTACGAAAGGCAATTGCATCTCACCTTTTCCAAATAATTCTCCTACAACTTTCATTCCCGAAAGAAGGTGATCATTAATAATGGCCAGAGCTGGCATTCCGGTATCTAGAGCGCTCTTTAAATCCTCATTTAGGCCTACTTTTTCTCCATCAATAATTCGACGTTGTAAACGCTCATCCAAAGGAAGTGCTGCCAACTCGGCTGCGCGACTTTCTTTTGTGGTTGTTACCTTAACATTTTCAAAAAGCTCTAAAAATTTGGTTAGTGGATCGTAGGAAACATTTCCATCATCATCAAATTTGCGGCGATCGTAAACCAGATCCAAAGCCACTTCTAATTGTTCGCTCGGAATACGATTGATAGGTGTTATTTTTGAAGGATGAACGATTGCCGAATCTAATCCATTTTTCACCGCTTCAGCAAGAAACACAGAGTTAAGAACAATTCGAGCTGCAGGATTTAATCCAAAAGAAACATTACTCACTCCAAGAGTTGTTTGAACTTGTGGATACTCAGACTTTAAGGCTTTAATCGCATTAATAGTTTCAATACCATCTCTCCTGGTTTCCTCCTGCCCAGTTGCTATCGGAAACGTAAGGCAATCGATCAAAATATCTTCAACTTTCATTCCCCAATTAAGCGTTAGATCAGCGATCAATCGTTTTGCAACTTTCAACTTCCACTGCGCATCCCGCGCTTGACCATCTTCGTCAATAGTTAAAGCAATTACCGCTGCTCCATGTTCAACCACCAACGGCATAATTCTGGCAAAACGAGAAGTTGGGCCATCGCCGTCTTCATAATTAACAGAGTTAATAACTGAACGTCCACCAAGTTGCTTTAAACCAGCCTCAAGAACTGCCGGTTCAGTTGAATCTAAAACTATTGGCAAAGTTGATGAGGTAGCAAATCTAAATGCCAACTCCTTCATATCTGAAACGCCATCCCTGCCCACATAATCAACTGACAAATCCAACATATGTGCGCCATCACGTATTTGATCTCTAGCAATTTCAACACATGTCTGCCAGTCCTCAGCTAATAAAGCATCACGGAAAGCTCGAGAACCATTTGCGTTGGTTCTTTCACCAATTGACAAATAAGTATTCTGTTGTCTAAATGGTGCGAATTGATAGAGTGAAGATGCGCCATTTTCTCGGATGACTTCTCTTCCAGAAATCTTTGTATCCCTTAAAGCTAAAACGACCTCTTTCATATGTGCAGGAGTGGTGCCGCAGCAACCACCAACTAAATTCACTTTGTAATCTTTTACGAAGGCTTTTAAAGCTGTAGCTAATTCAAGTGGATCTAATGGGTAATGTGCGCCACCATCACTTAACACTGGCAACCCGGCATTGGGCATTACAGAGATACCCACACTGGCGCCTTTACTCAACACTCGTAAATGCTCACTCATTTCAGCAGGACCAGTTGCACAATTCAATCCAATTAAATCAATGCCAATTGGCTCTAAAGCGTTTAGTGCCGCTCCGATCTCTGATCCCATCAACATGGTTCCAGTAGTTTCCACGGTTACCTGAGCAATTAAAACAATATCTTTTTTCGAACGGGATATGGCATCTCGCGCACCATTAACCGCAGCTTTAGCCTGGAGTAGGTCTTGTGTAGTTTCAATCAGCAGGGCATCAGATCCACCAGCAATCAATCCATCGGATGCGGTTGCATAAGCTTCCTTCAATTTTTCATAGCTGGTGTGCCCAAGTGTTGGCAATTTTGTTCCCGGCCCCAAAGACCCAAGCACCCAACGTGGATGCTCCTTAGTTGAATACTGATCGGCAATCTCGCGAGCAATTTTTGCACCGGAGAAAGCTAATTCATAAATTCGATCCTCTATTCCATACTCAGCTAAATTTGCAAAATTGGCTCCAAATGTATTTGTTTCAATCGCATCAACACCTGCTTCTAAATACTCAGCATGAACTTCTTTAACGATGTCGGGTCTTGTGACATTTAAAATCTCGTTGCAACCCTCATGGTTTTGAAAATCCTCTAAAGAAGGATTTCGGGCTTGAAGCATGGTGCCCATAGCACCGTCAGCGATAACTACGCGTTCAGATAAAGCGGCGCGTAATGAGTTCATTCCAACAAGTTTACCTTAGTAAAGACACGCAACAGGTTGATTTATAGTGCTAAACCTAACAAGGAATCAATAGCTCTGGCCATTAAACCACTTTGATTAACAGAAGGGTTGCTTTTAGAGGAGTTGGCCCAGTTAATTAATCGCTCTAAAGCAGCTGGCGTATCAAGATTATTTGATAGGTCTTGTATCAAGGAATTAATTACATCCTTAGTTTCAGCCACTTCACTTTGTGCCAATGCGGATCTGATTAAATTCACTTCAATTGAGGATTTATCTAGCAGTTGAGTACTCCATGCACGATCTTTTTGATAATGTCCGCGTAGCAAGGCCCATCTTAGACTCATTGGGTCCACGCCAGACTCAATCAATTTAGATACGAAAACCAGATTACCTTTGGATTTACTCATTTTTTCACCATCTAAAGAAATCATTGCTGCGTGAACAAAGGTTTCAGAAAAACTACGCCCATAAGCTGCTTCAATTATCTGTGCACTCATAAAATGATGGGGAAATATCAAATCAGATCCACCGCCTTGCAATGAAACTATTGGATCATTCTTTTTATCATCAAGATAATGACAAGCAATCGCAGTGCACTCAACATGCCAACCCGGTCTGCCAAATCCAAAACTACTCTCCCAGCCAGGTTCATTGCCAACGTGTGCGCTCCAAACGAGCGGATCTAACTTATGTTTCTTACCAACTCTATGTGGATCTCCCCCGCGCTCAGAAAATACTTTTACCGCCTCATCTACTGGGATAGGTAGATCATTTAAAAATTTTTCAACTGCAAAATAATAATCATGTTCGATCTCATATAAATAACCATTCTCATCTAAACGCTTTATGAAATCTTCGATAATTGATAATGATTCTGTTACTTTAATGAAATGGTCAGGGGGAATGACTCGTAATGCTGACATATCAGATTTGAAGAGATTGATTTGCGAATCTGCCAGTTCTGACCAATCCAATTTATCCCGATTTGCTCTTTCTAAAAGCGGATCATCAACATCGGTGATGTTTTCAACGAATTTAATATTTTTTCCAGAAAGAAATTGATATCGATAAATGAGATCAAATGCTAAATATGTAGCAGCATGCCCCAAATGGGTTGCGTCATATGGAGTAATACCACATACATACATGCGGAATTCTTTAGACTCGGCAAAGTTAATTAACCCTGCGGATGAATCGATGATCTTTAAGGGTGGAAGATCATGATCGATCAATACTGGAATAAAAGGTTTAGGCCAACTATTCATAATTAATAAACCTCTCTAAACCGGCGGCCATGGAATGGCTGGCCATTCATCACTAGGAAATGGAAATTTCCCGGCTGCAAGTAGATCTGAAATACGTTGATTAAGTGCAGATATCTCGTCATTAGTCAGCAAATCAGCAAATACAGAGATTAAATCCAATTCCTTAACCTTATTGAGCAACTCAATCTCTTGCGAATTGAAGTCCTCTCCAGCAAATTGCCACAAAACTGTTCGAAGTTTATTTTCTTGATGAAAACATACTCCATGGTCACAACCTCTAAGTTTTCCAGTTTGATCAACTAGCAAATGCCCAAATTTACGGTCGGTATTATTTATAATTGCATCAAACAGGGCAAGTTTGCGTAATTGGGGATTATCTCCTTGACCAAATTCAACAACATCCAAATTATCATCTATTTCTACCCACTCTTGCACCATTCCAAAACCAAATGGACCTTCTCGAAGCACTGTAGTTGGAACTAAATCAAACTCTGCCAATTGACTCAATAAGTAAGCGGCGTATTCACGGTTTGCTAAATTTCCATCAGCAAAGTCCCATAACGGTTTTTCGCCAAGAACGGGTTTGTAAATAACTTTCATTACTGGTTCAGTATTTTCCAATGTGGCTTGCAGAGTTGCATTTGAAGCATCAACCAACCGCCCAATCACGATCATTTTTTCATTCTTAATTGCCTCCAATGTTTTATTCATCGTCGATATCCATTAGCTCTTGGACATAAATGTCCGAGTGGATCTACTGGCAGAGCACAGAATGGACAAGCAGGTCGGCCTGCATTCACAACATTATTTGCTCTGTCGCAAAAACCCTTAATTTGATTGATTTTCAAATTTGCAACTATCAAATCTGGCCCATAATCAATGTCATCAATTAGCAATTCATCATCTTGCGAAGCAGCTTGCATATTTACAACTACGTATTCATTTTCCCAAGTAATACTGATGACTCCAACTGTGAAATCAGATTCAATTGGAAGCTCTAAAGGTTCATCATCTTGCACAGCAGGTGCGGTTAAGTCCTCTGGAGTAGCTAATTTTCCCCGACGCAACTCACGAATTAATTCTTCAAACCGCTCCGCAAGTGCGATTACTTGCCCCTTATCAATCGCAACCGTATTGAAATTGTTTTCAGATTTAACTTGCATGAAGAATTCACGTTGCCCAGGCTCTCCAATTGCACTCACAATAAATCGACTAGCTGGTTGATGTCGGTAAATGATCCTTGGCATTACTACTTCCACCATTTCTTAGGGTTACCAAGAAGATTTCCGCCACCCAACACATTAGATTTAAAACTACTCAAATCTGAATTCTTAATTTTGTAGTTACTCTGAATTACCGAATTGGCAGATTTACCTATGCTAATTGCAGATATTGAAGCTGGCTCTGCCACAAAGCTTTGAAATTTATCAATCGGTAAAGCCAAGGAGGCTGCCAAAATCATCTTAATTATGTCTCCATGGGTAACAAGGAGAACTGGACCTTTCTCTAATGATAGATCATTAATTAGCCCATCGACTCTTCGCCGCATTTGCTTAAAACTCTCACCTTGCGGAAATGTGAAGCTAGAAGGCTTGTTTTGAACACTTCTCCATCGTTTATCTCTGGACAAGGTACGCAATTTCTTTCCGGACCAGTCACCATAATTCATTTCGATTAAATCAGATTTGATTTGGAACTCTACTTTAGGGTTCGCTTTCATAAAGGGTGTGATTGTTTGAACACACCGAGTCAAAGGGCTGCAATAAACCTGATTTATCTTCAAAGTGGCTAAGTAATTTATGAGTTCTTTTGACTGCTTGAAGCCATCTTTTGAGAGCTCCACTGAATCATCTTGGCCAGCCAAAATGCCTTTGGTATTAGCCACAGATTGGGCGTGACGTAAGAGATAAACAATCGGCATTTGGCAAGGTTACCGATATTTTCGACCTCACGTTGCTACTCTGCCAACCATGGAACGTCGAAAATTAGGTGGAGTATCGATATCTCGCCTTGGTCTGGGAACTATGACCTGGGGTCGCGACACAGATGAGAATGAGGCCGCTCAACAACTTCAATATTTTGTTGAAGCTGGTGGAAACTTAATTGATACAGCAGCAGTTTATGGTGATGGAGATGCCGAACGTGTATTAGGTGGTTTTATCGGCACCTTAGTTAAACGGGATCAATTATTTATAGCTTCGAAAGCAGGCATCACTTTCAAAGATGGATTGCGGCAGGTAAACAATTCTAGAAATGAATTGATTTCAGATTTGGATCGCACCCTTTCTCGCCTTAACGTGGATTACCTTGATATGTGGCAAATACATACTTGGGATAAAAATACTCCACTTGAAGAAACGCTCTCTGCTTTAGATTACGCAACCTCATCAGGTAAGGCGCGGTATGTAAGTGTTTGCAACTTTAATGGATGGCAATTAGCTCGTTCGGCAACATTACAAAACCCAATATTTGGCAAGGCTGCAATCACAAGCGCGCAAAATGAGTATTCGCTGCTAAATCGAAGGGTTGAAGAAGAGGTTATACCGGCTGCAACCGCATTAAATTTAGGTTTTCTTGCTTGGTCACCGTTAGGTCGTGGTGTGTTAACCGGTAAATATAGAAATGGAGTGCCATCAGACTCTCGGGGAGCTTCACCTCATTTTGCAAATTTTGTCGAACCATATTTAACTGAACGAGCTAAACAAATTGTTGAAGCAGTAATTGTTGCTGCTGATGGTTTGGGCTATTCGCCATTAGAGGTTGCCCTATCTTGGGTTAGAGATGCTCCCGGTGTTACAAGTGCACTTATAGGCGCTAGAACTGGAGCTCAATTGCGGGGTATTTTAACGGTTGAACAAATCACTCTACCCGATCAAGTGCGCCAGGCACTTAATGAGGTTTCTGCAAACTAATTTCTAGATGTTATCTAAGAATTCGTAGAGCACTCTTACGCCAAATTTCAATCCATCTATGGGCACGCGTTCATCAACTCCGTGAAAGAGTGCGAAAAAATCTAGATCTTTTGGCAAACGTAAAGGCGAGAAGCCATAACCAACGATTCCGACATCATGTAAAGCTTTGTTATCGGTACCACCACTCATCAGGTATGGAACTGGTATGCCTTGTGCATCTTGGCTATTAATTGCCTTACACATTGCATCAACTAAAGGTCCTGCAAAATCTACCTCTAGAGCAATATCTCGAGTTAAGATTTCAACCGAAACCTCATCCCCTGCCAATTTTTTAATAGTTTGATGCAATTGATCTTCATATCCAGGAAGAAAACGACCATCAATAACAGCACTAGCCTCTCCTGGAATTACATTGGCTTTATAACCTGCTTCGAGCATTGTTGGGTTTGCGGTATTCGAAATCGTTGCACCGAGCATTTTTACCGCATTTCCTAGGTGATTAAGTAACGGCTTAACATTGCTTGCCTCGTATTTATCACCAGTAAGTTCTGCAATTTTTCTGAAGAATTTGCTGCTGGTTTTAGTTTCAACCTGTGGCCATTCATAATTTCCAATACGAGAAACTGCATCAGATACTTTCGTAACAGCATTATCTTTATTAACAAAAGAGCCGTGACCGGCGGTACCTTTCGCGGTCAGCTTTAACCACTGTATTCCTTTTTGGGCCGCCTCAATTAAATATAGTCGATTCTCACCCGTAATCGTTATTGAAAATCCCCCAACCTCTGAGATCGCTTCGCTATACCCTTTAAACAATTCTGGCCGATGTTTAACCATCCAGCGAGAACCATAATTTGATCCTGCTTCTTCATCAGCGAAAAATACCAACAGAATATTTCTTGGTGGTTTATAACCAATTCTTTGCCACATGCGAACCGATGCCAAAATCATGGCATCCATATCTTTCATATCAACAGCACCACGACCCCAAATAAATCCGTCTTTGATAATTCCACCAAATGGATCTACCGACCAATCATCGGCGTTCACGGGAACAACATCAATGTGACCATGTAAAACTAGGCCAGGACGATCTATATCGCGTCCTTCAATATGTGCAACAACATTTACTCGATTTGGCGCTGTTTCAATTAACTCACTTTTAATTCCAACTTCACTTAATTTAGCCGCAACATACTCGGCCATCGCTTTCTCATCGCCCTTGCCTTCGCCATAATTAATGCTTGGAATGCGAATCATTTCCTGACAGAGCAAAACAGTTTCATCTTCCAATTGAAGTATCTGTTCAGGGGTAAGTTTCATAGCCCTATTCTCCTATATAACTTCAATTTCCATTGAATCGAGATTGCGTTAAAATACAAATAAGTCCGGGTGGCGGAATTGGCAGACGCGCTAGCTTGAGGTGTTAGTGCCCGTAAGGGCTTAGGGGTTCAACTCCCCTCCCGGACACCATAAAAAAGAGAGTTGTGAATATGATGCGCTGGTGGATATGAATGCTTCTAATTTAATTCGGATAATTCCCGATTTTCCAAAACCTGGGATAATTTTTAAAGATATAACTCCTCTGCTGGCGAACGCCGAAGCTTTCCGCGAAGTGTGCAATCAAATTGCAGAACATGCCACCGATGTTGAATATATAGCCGGTGTAGAGGCCCGAGGCTTCATATTTGCGGCAGCGGTTGCAGCAATCAGTAATAAAGGTTTAATTCCGATACGCAAATCTGGAAAACTACCAGGGAAAACTTTTTCAAATAGTTACGATCTTGAGTATGGCAAGGCAACATTGGAAATTCACTCCGACCTAATCCCAACAGGTGGAACTGTTCTTCTAGTAGATGATGTTTTAGCAACAGGTGGAACAGCTGTTGCTGCCATTGATTTGATCAAAATGGCCGGGTTATCCCCCAAAACTATTGCATTTCTCCTAGAGATTCCCGCACTAGGCGGAAGATCACGGATCGCCAAGAGCCATCCTGGTCTAAAAATACAAACTATATTGGCAGAATAACCACATGGCCGAATTGATCTATTACTGCGGAACTATGGATAGTGGTAAATCCACTCTCGCTCTGCAAACTGCTCATAATCACCGATCTCGGGGACGCGAAGGCGTAATTTTCACAAGTAAAGATAGAGCCGGCAAAGGTTTAATTTCATCCCGTCTTGGATTACAGATTGAAGCATTAGAGGTAGATGATGATTTAGATATTCATAAATTAATTGTTGAGCGTCTTTCAATAGGTGGACGAATCAGTTTTATTATTTGTGATGAAGCTCAGTTTTATTCAGCTGAGCAAATTGAACAATTGGCAAAAATTGTTGATGGTTTAGGGATAGATGTTTATGCCTTCGGAATCTTGGCTGATTTTAGAACTAAATTATTTCCTGGTAGTGCCCGTTTAGTTGAACTAGCTGATCGCGTGCAAACTTTGCAAGTAGAGGCTCTTTGTTGGTGTGGTGAGCGTGCAACCCATAATGCAAGAACGATTGATGGCAAGATGGTCACAGAAGGAGAACAAGTTGTAGTTGGTGATGTAAGCGCTTCCGCAAAGGTAGCTTATGAAGTTCTTTGTCGCCGACACCATATGCGTAAAGTTACCTCTAAAGTTTCAAATCCAGCCGCCGAACAATCCCTGCCATTTAACAATTAACTAAATATGAAAACCAAAGGATACGCAGCACTTAGTGCCAAAACTGCATTAGTTCCATTTGAATTTGATCGTCGCTCGCTTAGGCCAAGGGATGTTGCCTTAGATATTTATTATGCAGGTATTTGTCACTCTGATATTCATCAAGCACGCGAAGAGTGGGGTCCCTCAACATTTCCGATGGTCCCAGGACATGAAATTGTTGGAAAAGTAATTGAAATTGGTTCGCAGGTCAGTAAATTCAAAGTTGGTGAATTGATTGGTGTTGGAGTATTTGTTGACTCTTGTCGAAACTGTTCAAGTTGTCTAGCAGGCTTGGAGCAATATTGCCTGGAAGGTATGACTGGAACCTACAACGCACTGGAGCGGGATGGTAAAACAGTTGCATATGGTGGCTATTGCGATAAATTTGTAATCGATGAAGATTACGCCGTTCATGTTCCGCAAAACCTTGATTTAGCTGGAGTTGCCCCTTTAATGTGCGCAGGTATAACACTTTATTCACCATTGAAAAATTGGAATGCAGGTCCTGGCAAAAAAGTCGGTGTAATGGGCTTAGGTGGACTCGGCCATATGGGGCTCAAGTTTGCTCACGCGCTAGGAGCTGAAACCACAGTTTTCTCCCATTCGCCAGCCAAGGAATCTGATGCGAAGCAGATGGGCGCAGATCATTTTGTTGTGGTTAAGGATTCAAAGGATCTTAAGAGTTTATCGAAATCTTTTGACTTAATTCTCAATACGGTTTCTGCTGATATTGATTTAGATCCCTACCTTCAGTGTTTAAAACTAGACGGAACATTGGTTGTGATCGGTCTACCAGGAAAACCATATTCAATTAATGCAGGCTCACTTCTAGATCAACGGCGATCTTTAGCAGGGTCGATGATTGGCGGTATCGCACAGCTTCAAGAGATGTTAAATTTCTGTGGCACTCATAATATTGTCAGTGATGTTGAAGTTATTAAGCCAGATTATATAAATAAAGCTTATGAAAGAACTGTTGCAAGCGATGTAAAATATCGCTTTGTTATTGATACAAAAAGCTTTTAAATATATTGGTGGGCCAGTAAGGCAAAAAACGGAGCAATTGCTAAAGCCGGCAATAAATTAGCCACTGCCATCTCTTTTATCTTTAACAACCGCAGAGATATACCAATCAGCAATACTCCACCGACCGCTGTCATCGCAGCAATTTGGTAATCAGCGAGAATTGATCCTAGATAAAGTCCTACAGCTGTCCATGCAAACTGATAAACCCCTACTGGCAAGCTTGATAAAGCAACTCCTATGCCTAAGGAAGCGGCAAAGGCGATTGAAGTAAAACCATCCAAAGTACTTTTCAGTATTAACTGATCGATTCCGCTTCCCATTCCGTCGGAAATACTTCCAAGAATTGCTAGTGGACCAATCACAAAAATTAAAGAGGCCGATACAAAACCTTCAACAAATGTAGATTCCCCAGTTCTATTCAAACTTGATTTTAATTTTATTCCAATCGTTTCCAGCTGATCTTCAATTTTTAACCAAGAACCAATTAAAGCACCTACTAGGAGTGAGAAAACTATGACCAAAATAGGCCATCCTTTTGGCATCGCATTTTGCAAACTTGAGTCCCAATAGGAAGTTAACGCATCAGCTGCTGAAATAACTGTTACACAACCTAATACATCTGTTATCAAATCCCTCAGTTTGTCATTGAGCTTCTTGCCGATAAAAATTCCGATTAAAGAACCGATCAAAATTGCGCCAACATTAATAACGGTTCCTAAGCCGGGAAACATTAAATGAACCTTACGAAAGAGATGATTCCAAATACCAAACAGTAAATCGCAAACGGGTAAAGAGTTTTAGTTTTAAACCATCTAACTAGGAAGGTAACACTGAAGTAAGTTGCAATAAAGGAAACAACAGAACCTAGAAGAATCTGACCCAGAACTAATCTAGTGTCAGATGTAAAAAGCTCAGGCAATTTAACAATGGATGCTCCAACAATAACTGGCAATGAAAGAAGGAAAGCGAAATCAGAAGCAACTGAATGATTTAGCTTTCGAAGCAAACCAGCACTCATCGTTACGCCGAAACGACTGATACCAGCAAATAGCGCCAAGCTTTGTCCGAAACCAATTGCTAAAGCAGTTTTTGCATTTACGCGGCGATCTATCTCAGCATCGGAGTCATGAAATTCATGTGCGATATCTCGTTTTGAAAGTCGCTCTGCAGTAATAAGTAATAACCCATTAATTGCTAGGAACATTGCTGAATATTCAGGTTTACCGAAAATACTTTGAAAATAATCCCCCAAAGCTAGTCCGAGCACCCCTACTGGAATTGTTGCAATTACTATGTAACCAAGAACTCGAAAAGGCGTTGATTGATAATTCCTGTTTTTTATTGCCCGGAACGTACCTGCAAATAATCCTAACCATCGTTTTCTGAAAACTAAGAATAATGCCACAGAACTTGCCAGATGCATCGCAATAGTTATAAGTAGATAAGCCTGATTCTCTTCACTGATAAATTCTCTAAAAGATCCACCTATCCAAGCTGGAATTAAAATAGCGTGTCCAAGACTGGATATTGGGAATAACTCAGTTAAACCTTGGATGAATCCAATGATGATGGCTTGTTCATAAGTGAAACTCAAATTTGAACCAATCTTCTAGATTTAGATGAGATAGAGTTTAGCAGTGAGCAATCTGCCAGAGCCGAATAAATGGTTCAATAAGGCATTTAGATTACTTAAACCCTCTAGAACTATTCCAATTACTCCATGGCGAGCAAACACTACCTGGGGATTAATCGCTGCCCCATATGCGATTCAGCGCATGCTGGTTTTAATCTTTGGATTGATGATATTTGGGGTTGGCGAAGCTTTTCTAGTTGTCACATCATTAGGAAATTCACCTTGGGTTGTACTCTCAGAAGGAATTTCATTGAATTCGAATTTAAATATTGGTGAATCAACATTTTTGGTTTCAGTTGTAGTGCTACTGCTTTGGATACCGCTGCGCCAAAAACCTGGATTTGGAACATTGGCAAATATTGTGGTGATTGCTGCTTCCATAGAACTTGGATTATTGATAATCCCAACTGTTGAGAATGTTTATTTTAAATACTTCTATGTTTTATTTGGAATTGCACTCGTAGGAATAGGTTCAGCTTTATACATAACTTGTGGATTAGGAACAGGACCTCGAGATGGTTTGATGACTGGATTGCACTACAAAACAGGAGTGAGGGTTGGGCGTGTGCGACTTGGTATCGAGGTAGTGGCGCTGAGCATTGGAGCCTTCCTTGGTGGTTCACTTGGCATAGGAACGGCCCTTTTTGCGCTGCTAATTGGTCAATCTGTAGCCATATCTCTGGGTGTCTTAGGCCGTCTTACCGCCAGGTAGCAAATACAGTTAAGGCACTCCCCTCGGTTTGTCGGACCGAATCTGACAACATGTCGAAAACACCATGTTAAAAAAACAGAAGGGTCTATTCCATGCTTGATAGCTTCTTTAAAATCAGTCAGCGTGGCTCAACCGTAGCTCGTGAAGTTCGTGGCGGCGTCGTCACATTTTTCACAATGGCCTACATTGTTGCGCTCAATCCACTCATCATCGGTTTAGCAAAAGATGCTGATGGAAAATACATTGGCGGAGGCGACGCACCTAATCTTGCATTAGTTGCAGCTGCTACCGCACTTATCGCAGGCGTTATGACCATACTTATGGGCGTAGTCGCTAACTTTCCATTAGCCATTGCAACCGGATTAGGTTTAAACACATTCGTTGCAGTTGGTATCGCCTCAAAAATGACCTGGGCTGATGCCATGGGATTAGTAGTCCTAGAAGGCTTAATTATTCTTATCTTGGTATTAACTGGATTCCGTACAGCGGTATTCAGAGCCGTACCAACTCAATTAAAGATCGCTATCTCTGTTGGTATTGGTCTTTTCATTGCACTTATCGGACTTGTTGATGCAGGTTTCGTACGTAGAACTGGAACAGGTCCAGTACCAGTAACTCTTGGCGACAACGGAAATCTTGTCGGATGGCCAGTAGTGGTATTTGCATTTGGTCTTTTCCTAACTATCGCACTTACCGTTAAGAAAGTTAAAGCAGCTATTTTGATTGGAATTGTTGCAGCAACAGCTGTAGCCATTGCAGTTGAATCTGCCTTCAAGATTGGACCATTATTCAATGGCGCAACTGGTGAAGTAAATCCAAAGGGCTGGAACTTAAATGTTCCTGCAATGCCTGATGCAATTGCTGCAACACCAAAGTTCGACATTATTGGTGATTTCAATTTGCTAGGTGGATTTGATCGAATCTCTCTAGTTGCAGCCGTTCTACTAGTTTTCACATTATTACTAGCAGACTTCTTTGACACCATGGGAACCATGACAGCTATCGGAAACCAAGCAGGATTAGTTGATAGAAACGGCAATGTTGAAGGTGCTGAGCGCATTCTTCTTGTTGACTCTATTGCTGCTGCTGCAGGTGGTGCTGGTTCTGTTTCATCAAATACCTCATACATTGAATCAGCATCAGGTGTTGGTGAAGGAGCCCGTACAGGTCTTGCTTCAGTAGTAACTGGAGTTCTATTCCTACTAACAACTTTCCTTGCACCGCTAGTGGCAATCATTCCTTACGAAGCTGCTACACCTGCTCTGGTAATTGTTGGCTTCTTGATGATGACACAAATCAAGGGAATTGATTGGGATGATCTAGGAATTGCTATTCCTGCATTCTTAACAATTATCTTGATGCCATTCACTTACAATATTTCAGTAGGTATTGGTGCAGGATTTGTTTCATATGTAGTAATTCGTTTGTTCCAGGGACGCGCTAAAGAAGTAAGTCCATTACTTTGGGCGGTTGCTGGTTTATTCATGGTTTACTTCTTGCAATCTCCAATTAATATCTGGACTGCATAATTTAAATCTAAATAAAGGGGCGGGCCGAAAGGTTCGCCCCTTTACCATTTAATGGGCGTTAATCCTTTTTCTTCTAATCTCCTATTTACATTACTAAATGGCTTACTTCCATAAAATCCACGGTAAACAGAAAGTGGACTTGGGTGCGGTGCAGTAAATTGATCTTCTTGCGCAAAATATTTTGACATAAATTGTGCCTCTCGTCCCCATAAAACCGCCAAAGCTCCTCGTTTAGCAACATCGCTGATAATCTGTTGAGTTATAACCTGCCAACCTATCTTTGAGTGAGAACCAGTTTGATTCGGTAGTACCGTTAAAGACATATTCAAAAGAAGTACACCTTGTTCTGACCATCCAGATAAATCCCCGTTTTCTCTTATTACTCCAAGATCTGCCTTTAGTTCTTTGTAAATATTTTTTAAAGATGCTGGCAGTACCTCTATTTCGGCAGGTACTGAAAAAGCTAGACCCATCGCATGTTGAGGATTTGGATATGGATCTTGGCCCACTATTACTACCTTCACATCGCTAGGCGCGCACTCTACAGATCTGAAAATCAGCTTAGGATCTGGAATAAAATCAGAGCCAATTTCTTTAGAAATCTGCCGCAATCTATCTAAATCAACAATTTCCCGCCAAGCAGGAGGAATTAAAGCAGTTAAGTCAGTTAGCACGAGCAAAATATCGGCCGCTTACCGAATCAACAGTTATCGGCAATCCATAAGCGTAGCTAAGATATTCATTATTTATTACCTGATCAATCACGCCTTGCGCAACTACTGCACCATCCTTAAGCAGTAAGGCATGAGTGGTGCCAGCCGGAATTTCTTCTATATGGTGAGTGACAATCACTGTTGCTGGCGCCAAGGGATCACGAGCAAAAATTTCAATGCGTTTAAGAAGGTCTTCTCTTCCACCTAAATCTAGTGACGAGGCAGGTTCATCTAATAATAAGAGCTCAGGATCAGCCATTAATGCCCGAGCGATTTGAACTCGTTTCTTCTCTCCATCACTTAGAGATCCAAAAAATCGGGATCCCAGTTCACGAACACCTAAAGCTGTTAACAATGCCATTGCACGTGATTCATCCCAGAGATCATACTTTTCCTGCCATCGACCTAACATTGCATAAGCTGCAGTGAGTACTACATCCATCACTAATTCTTCGCTAGGAATTTGTTCAACTAAGGCTGAAGAGGTTAATCCGATTCGCGTGCGTAATTCAAATACATCTACCTTGCCAAGGGTTTGCTCTAAAATCTTTATTTCACCAGCAGTTGGATGTATTAATGATGAACATACCTGCAACAAAGTTGTCTTTCCTGCGCCATTTGGACCTAAAACAACCCAACGCTGTCCTTCTTCTACGCGCCAATCCACGGGCCCAAGGATTACCCGTTCACCGCGGCGCACGCTGACATTTGATAACTCCAATATTGCGCCCATAGGAGTGAAAGATACCTCGCCTGAAGGTGGAATACGGTTAATCTGAGCCAATGCCGATTGAAAATAAACCCGCCTTTACGGGGTTAATACTCGTATCAGGCGAAGATCGCCCAGGTATCACCGAAAGCTTAATGCAAACCTTATCTGCGTTTTCCGTAACCATAATTGATATCGAACAGCTAGTAATCCGAGATCGATTACTTTTGACTGTTTTACTCTCACTTGACGAGGCTCATGCCGAGGCGATCACAGAAGATTTAGGTGTTTTACAAGAACAAATCGGATTAGATATCGCAATTGATTTCACTCAACAAGACTCAACCAAGATCTCTGGCGAAACATTGCGCGTAGTCGTTGTTGGTAATGCAATTAAACCATCCGGGCTAGCCGCAGTTGCTTCGCAAATTGCCAAATTGGGTGGCAATATCTCTGCAATTAAAAGAACAGCAATTGACCCGCTAATCTCAATTGAATTGGAACTAAGTATTCCAAATAATTCATTAAAGGCGGTTCAAGGCGCCTTGGCATTAGTTGCAATTGAGAACAAAATAGATCTTGCTGTCGAACCTGGGGGTTTACAACGAAAATCTAAACGTATTGTTATGTTAGACATGGATTCAACTTTGATCGAACAGGAAGTAATAAATTTGCTTGGTCAAGCCGCCGGAAAATCAAGTGAAATCGAGGCGATCACCGATAAAGCAATGGCAGGTGATCTAGATTTTAAAACAGCTTTAATTGAACGCGTATCTCTTTTGAAAGGTTTAGATCACAACATATTAAGTCAAGTCAGAGAACAAATCTCCTTAACTAAAGGAGCGAAAAAATTGGTTGATGAGCTTCATCAACAAGGTCATAAAGTTGGAGTTGTATCCGGTGGTTTTATTGAGGTTATTGAGCCAATCTTAAAATCTTTGGAGATAGATTTTTATCGTGCTAATAAGCTAAAGATTCAAGATGGAGTATTAACTGGAGAGATTGATGGTCCATTGATTGATAGCCACGCAAAGAGAATGGCGCTGGAGGAGTTTGCGGATCAAGAGCAAGTCCAATTGGAGCAAACGGTCGCAATCGGTGATGGAGCAAATGATTTAGAGATGATTAAGGCAGCAGGCTTAGGTATTGCTTTTAATGCTAAACCAAAAGTGGCTGCTGCAGCCGATACAACAATCAGTAATCAAGATCTTTCAACAGTTTTACTATTGATGGGTATCTCTATTTAAAACGAATAGTTCTTTCGTGCAAGTTCTTTTAGATTAGAGACCATTTCAGCTGGTTTATCTGACTTATATACCGCACTTCCAGCTACAAAACAGTTTGCACCCGCTTTGGCAGCCTCTGCGATTGTTTCCAAAGATACTCCCCCATCAATTTGCAAGGTTGGTTTATTCTTTAAAATTTTTTCGATGAAATTTCTGGCTTGTGTAACTTTGGGCATTTGATCATGCATAAACGATTGCCCACCAAACCCAGGCTCTACCGTCATAATCAACAACATATCAATCTCCTCAATCCACCTCTCTACATCAGCAAATTGAGTTGCAGGTTTGATTGCCAATCCAACTTTGGCTCCGTTTGACCGAATGTCTTTAATTGTCTTTGCAACTTCAGTAGCCGCTTCTAAGTGAAATGTCACTGATGTGCAACCATTCTGAGCATATAAAGGTGCTATTTCCTCAGGATTATTAACCATCAAATGGGCATCTACAGGCAATTTGGAAAAATTTATTATTTCAAAAGCCCGGTCTAAATCGAAGGTAAAATTTGGTACGAACACATTGTCCATAATGTCTAGATGCAAAAAATCAGAGGTTGACGAAACTTTGGCTATTTCATTTTCCAAATCATTAAAATCAGCGTTCAAAATGCTTGGATTAATTAAGATTTGAGTTTCCATCAGAGTATTTAACCTACTTTCCTCAACAAAACCATGAACATGGCATCAGATTGATGTAGGTGTGTCCATAATTGAACGCTGCCATCACTTTGAACTCCCTCTTGGTGTGTTCCCGTTATTTCATTCATGGGCATAATTTTCATATCTTCATGCTCTGAAAGAAAATCCAATACCTGACCTTTAGTTTCTGCTAAGTGAGGAGAACAGGTCACGTAGGCCATGATTCCTCCAGCATTTAACAGTTCGTATGAACTTGCCAGCAGCTTACGTTGCAGGAGAACTAATTCCTTCAAATCTTTTAGATTTTTACGCCATCTAGCTTCGGGTCTTCTTCGGAGTGCTCCTAAACCCGTACAAGGAGCATCGATCAAAATCCGATCATACTTACTCTTAAAATTGAGAGCATCGGTTCCATCAACAGAGATAACTTGAAAGTTGTTAACTACTCTCTTAACTAATTCAGCACGATGAGGAATTGGTTCATTAGCAAGAAATCTTGCAGTGCCATCCATTTCCAAAAGCGAATTGAACATATAAGCGGCTTTACCACCAGGGCCTGCACACATGTCTAGCCATGAAAGGCCTGTTTCAAGTGTTGCAAGAAAATTTTCAACTACTAATTGTGATCCTCGATCTTGCACTCCAGCCCTACGTTCGATGATGGGTTGAAAACTCATAGGTATAACATTTAAGTTAACGCCGTTTTTAAATCCAGCGATGCTGGTGGCACCTAAATCAATTAATTCTTGAAGTGTAGATTTACCGGGCCAAGCAACTACATCCGGCAAGGCAGGTTCATTATTAGCATCTAACAGTTTCTCAACATTCGACCAATCTTTTAGTTGGTCATAGAAAGAAGAGATGATCCATTCCGGATGGCTATATTGAATCGACAACCTTTGCAAAATGGGCAGCTCCTCTAACTCAGGAAGCGTATTGTCGGAAGTAGATACCTTCCTTAGAACTGCATTCACATAGGAGGCTTTGGATTCACCCGCTACTAATTTAGCAACCTCCACAGTTTCTGAAACTGCGGCGTGCTCAGGAACTCGCATCTTGGTTATCTGATGAATACCTAAACGCAAGAGATTAATGATTTTTCTATCAATTTCTGTATAAGCACGATCGACATATTTTGAAGCAATGTAATCATGGCGACCTTGCATTCTTAAGGTCCCATAAGCTAATTCAGTTGTGAAAGCTTTATCAGCTAAATTCATTTTAGATTTTGCCAACAATTCGGGCAATCTTAGGTTCGCAAAAGCACCCTCTTCATTTACTTGCCAAATTAATTCATAAGCAAGCAACCTAGATGGTTTTGGGTTTGGTTTACCCAAAGTGAAGTCCAACTTTAGAGGTGAGTCCCCTGACAAATTCAGCACTAGTCATTGAATTTCTGCCAGCGGGAGTTAATTCTAGAATTTCAACAATGCCATCTGAAGTTCCAACATACATTTTCTCATTAACCACATTAACATCACCAGGTCTTAGCTCCATCAGATCTTCTGATCTTCTCAAATTGTCGATTCTTATTCGAACGTCATTTAATACTGACCAAATACCAGGATTTGAACCCAACGCTCTGTAAAGATTATAAATTGATTCAGATGAACCTCCCCAATTAATCTCACCATCTTTTTTCTGGAACTTGGGTGCAAAACATGCTCCTTCAATTGACTGACCTACAGGTTGTTTAAACTCCTGAATCATTTCAAGTACAGCCAAGGTCATCGTTGAACCTTCTATGCTCAAACGATTTAGAACTTCGGAGGTGGTTTCATCTTGATTGATTGGAAATTCTCTAGCCAAATAAATTGGTCCTGTGTCCATTCCTTGATCCAATTTAAATATGGAAATACCGGTGGATTTTTCACCACTTAAAATAGAATGCTGTACTGGTGCCGCACCTCGCCATTTAGGCAACATTGAAAAGTGAATATTTATCCAGCCATGTTTTGGAATATTTAGAGCTTTCTCTTTCACTAACTGACCAAAAGCGATGGTAATAACAATCTCAGATGATGATTTAGCCAGGGCTGTAGTTATCTCCTCTTCGTTGGCAGATTTATAAACATTAACATTTCGGTCTTGTGCCCAAACCGCCAGCTCATTGGATTCAATTTTTTGACCCCGCCCTGTTGGTTTGTCCTGATTAGTGAGTAAGCCAGTTATTTCATAACCTGATGATTCTGACAAAACCTTAAACAGCGGAATTGCTAAAACGGAGGATGAAGCTATCAAAACCTTCAATGCTAAAAACCTAAACCAAAAGTTGTATGTGGAGATACCTTGATCGACGGATTCAGCCCATTTTCAGAAGCAATTCCAAACCATTCAGACTCTCTTATCTCCTTCATTGCAAGTTTACGTTGTTCAGATTCCATGCGATCAATGAAAAGCACGCCATTTAAATGATCCGTCTCGTGTTGTAGGCATCGAGCGAGCAACTCAGTACCTTCAACTATTATCGGTTCGCCATGCATATTAAATCCTTTAGCTACTGCACGAAATGCTCTAGGTGTTTCATAAACCAGATCAGGAAATGATAAGCAACCTTCTTCACCCTCCTGCATTTCTTCACTTAAATCAAGAGAAGGATTAATCAAATGACCGATCTCATCATCTATGTCCCAAACGAAAACTCTAAGTGGCACACCTATTTGAGGAGCAGCCAAACCCGCACCCGGCGCCGCCTTCATAGTTTCAGTTAGATCAGATACCAACTGACGTAATTCCTTATCAAAATCCAGTACAGGCGTTGCTGGAGTCACTAGAACAGGATCTCCGAATAAGCGAATTGGTTGTATTGCCATGTACTAATGATACTTTAATTAGCAGTTCTTATATGTCATATGGATCTACACGAATTTTGAAGATCTGTCGGCCCTTTAATCCTTGAATTTTTGCTACATCATCAAGCAAATCCACCATATTTCCACCATCCTCTAATTTAACGCGAACTATTAACTTAGATTGGCTGGTATCAAACTTAACTGGTCCGGTTATCTCATAATCTTTATTAGCTCTCAGATTTTCAGAGAATTTTGAGATCTCAACATTAGAGCCGATTATCGTCGCTACACGATAATAGGGAGGTAATTTTGCTTTCTCTCTATTAATTAATTCTAATGAAGCTCCGGAATTGGAATCTGCTTTGAGCATGGATTGCACAACTGGGTGATGATTTTGTAATGTTACAAATACTTCTCCGTTTGGCATCACTTTACATAGTGATGAGAACCATTGAAATTTAGCAAACTCTTCAGACCTTAATGAGGGACGATTAAACATTCGCTCACCATCTAATAAAACTAAACTCATATATGTAGCATTAGGCTCTGACCCAGCGGTAGCGAGAACTATATGTTTACCATTAGGAAGTTCCGTAATTTGCTTACTTCCAGATGAGATCAAAATTGATGCTTTGGGAACTGCGCGCCCAATCTCTTCCGCGTTGCGATCAATACCTTTAGAAATAACATAAGGCTTAGACTCTCCACAATACTGACATTGCCAATCTCTCTGTTGGGCACTACATAAGTAGCAGGTGGGAATCGAATTAGCGCCTTGTATCTGTAACTTACCCCCGCATTTACAATTTGCAGTATTCCGGCACCTGGCGCATAAAAAAAGATTTGCATATCCTTTTTCAGCAACAGTTACCAAAACATTTCCTTGCGCAATCCCTTTCTTTACTGTGGATATAAGGGATCGACCATTCTCTCCAGTTACTATTTGTATACGATTCTTATTTCGATAGTTTTTCTTTTCTAGCCAACCTATTTCAATTAACCTAGCTATTTCCAATGAGTGCGAAGCTGAAATAAATATCAAAGAAGTATCTTTGCTTCGAAGTAATGAAACATCACGCGTATTCCAGCCAGGTGAATGCTGCTCATAATGCGATTGGTCCAAATCAGACAACACTACGACAGTTGAATTCTCCTCTAAGTCAGTAAATACACCACTTCTTGTTGAAAGAATTAAAGAAGGTTTACCGTATCTAGCAGCTAGGAAGTTTCTATATCGGTCACTTTTTCCTAAATGTGTACCGAGTTCTAGAAAGGATTTTCCGAAGAAACCTTTGAGGTCCTTTTTCAACGCTAATAAATCTTTTTCATCTGGAACCAGAACAAGAACTTGGCCTGTTCGAGATCGCAGTTTTATTATTTCATTAATAAATTCATTGAATGCAACACCTATCGGAAGATTGACCGCCCATTTTAACCTTTGCTTACCTACGAGCATTCCATAATCTGATCTACCAATTAGATCTCGAAGTATCGGGCTTTCGTATGAGTTAGAAATTGCAGATGGTTTAACTTGCTCAATTGCTTTATCTTCTTTTGCAATTCGAGCAGGCAGAGCAGATTTAAGAAGATTCCAGAATGAACCCCCAAAACGATTGCGAACTAATTCCAGATGCTCCATTACTTGGGTTGATACCAAACCGCTAGGTGATGAAACCTCAGTAATCAACTTTAAATTCTTTAATTGTTCAGATTCATTTTTTCGATCAACTATTAATCCATCAACTTGAGTTTTTCCGAATGGAACAATTACTTTCGTTCCATAGACTGCAGAACTTTCCAGATGCAAGGGAACTAAATAGTCATAAATACCCTCAAGATGTGAAACAGGCGTGTCAACTAATACTGCTGCTATCGGTAATTGATCTGCTACTGCTGAGTTTGATTTAAGCTTCTGTGCAGTTATCTGGCGTTTTAATTTAAGTGGAGCAGCCACTGTTTACTTAACTAGAGCCTTTAGTGCTGCGGCTCGGTCAGTTTTCTCCCATGTAAAATCTGGTAACTCGCGACCGAAATGTCCATAAGCTGCAGTTTTGCCGTAGATAGGGCGCAATAGATTCAAATCTCTGATAATTGCAGCTGGGCGCAGATCAAATACCTCTTTAACCGCATCGCTGATTTTTGATAAATCAAACTTCTCTGTGCCAAAAGTTTCAACAAAAAGTCCAACCGGCTGAGCTTTACCAATTGCATATGCAACTTGCACTTCACATCTATCGGCAAGTCCGGCCGCAACAACATTTTTTGCAACCCATCGCATAGCGTAAGCAGCAGATCGATCAACCTTTGATGGATCTTTGCCTGAGAATGCGCCACCACCGTGACGGGCCATGCCACCGTAAGTATCAACAATAATTTTACGTCCAGTAAGCCCGGCGTCGCCCATTGGACCACCAATTACGAATCTTCCAGTTGGATTGATGAGTAATCTGACCGAAGAAGTATCTATTTCAAGATCTTTAATAATTGGATCAATAACAAATTTCTTTACTTCTGGTGCAAGTTTCTTTTCAAGATCAATATCAGGAGCGTGCTGAGAAGAAATTACCACGGTATTCAAAGCAACTGGTTTATCACCTTTATACTCGATTGTTACTTGAGTTTTACCATCAGGTCTTAGGTAAGAAAGAGTTCCATCTTTTCTAACCTTGGTAAGTTGTTGTGCAAGTTTATGCGCCAAAGAAATGGGAAGTGGCATCAGTTCAGGAGTATCATTTGAAGCGTAGCCAAACATTAATCCTTGGTCGCCAGCTCCTTGTAGATCAAGTGGATCAGATGAAGATGAAACTCGACTTTCGAAAGCATCATTAACGCCCTGAGCAATATCTTGAGACTGTTGACCGATGGAAATCGAAACACCACATGAATTCCCGTCAAACCCTTTGTCAGATGAGTCGTAACCGATCTCTAAGACTGTATCTCTAACGATATTCATAACATCTGCATATCCGTTTGTTGTTACTTCACCGGCAACATGGACCTGACCGGTTGTTATTAGAGTTTCAACAGCCACACGACTCTTTGAATCTTGAGAGAGCAACGAATCCAAGATTGCATCAGAGATTTGATCAGCGATCTTGTCTGGGTGACCCTCAGTTACAGATTCAGAGGTAAAGAGTCGATTTTTCATGGGCTTAACCTAACTTACTTACTAATTGATCGAGCAATATATCCGAGAGCGTGTCTTTACTTATTTGTGGAACTTTAATCACATTGTGGTTTTTATCAATGATTAAGCCTTGGGTATTTTCACTTCCAAAAACAGCACCATCTGAGACATTGTTTACATATATCAAATCTAATGACTTACTAACAAGCTTCTCCTCGCCTCGTTGCTGCAACTCTGCTAGACCAGATATGGTTTCGGCGGCAAATCCAACAATAATTTGACCTGGTTTCTTCTTCTCAGATAAATTCTTTAAGATATCTGGATTCTTAGAGAAAGAAACAACATCCAACTTTTCTTTTTTGATTTTTTGTTCAGAGTAATTAGCCACTTTCGCATCCGCAACAGCCGCACTCATGATTAACGCATCACATTCAGAAAATTCATACTCAAGTACTGCGGCCATTTGTTCGGCAGTTTCAACGCTGGTAATTGTTACTCCTTCAATCACTGGCAAATCAGTATTTGCCGCAACTAAATGCACCTGTGCTCCTCGGCTTGCAGCAGCTGCTGCAAGAGCAAAACCCTGACGGCCAGAAGAGCGATTACCTATGAATCTAATTGGATCGATCGGTTCACGGGTCCCGCCAGCCGTTATTAGAATTTTTTTACCGGCTAAATCTGCAGTGATGTGAGTCGTTAAATTGATAATCTCGATAATTTTGCTGACCTCTGGGTATCGACCTACTCCAACATCAGATCCAGTCATTCGACCTTCGTCAGGTGCAACAACCACAAAACCTCGATCTTGAAGTGTTTTCACATTTGCCACTGTTGCAGGGTTTAGCCACATCTCAGTATGCATAGCAGGAACTAGTATTTTCGGAGCAGTTGAAGCTAAAACAATATTTGTAAGTAGATCATCAGCACGCCCGGAAGCTAATTTGGCAAGAAGATCAGCTGTGGTTGGAGCGATAACAATTAAATCATTCTCCTTGGCCATCAATATGTGAGGAACCTTCTCAACATCACTCCATAGATCAGTTAGTACTTTTCGACCCGATAATGCTTCCCAGGTAGCTTTACCAACAAAATTCAAACTGGCAGAGGTTGGTACAACATCAACTATGAAGCCCTCATCTTGTAACCGACGGAGCAGTTCACAGGATTTATATGCAGAAATTCCGCCTGAAACACCAAGCAAAAGTTTTCGACCACGGGGAAACATGGTTAGTGATTAGCTCGCTGGAGTTGTTTGCTTTGGTTCTAGATTTTCGATGGTGAGCAGGCCTTCATTAATTTCGCGAAGCGCGATAGAAAGTGGCTTCTCATGAACATAAGTTTCAACAAGTGGTCCTACGTATTCCAATAAACCCTCACCCAATTGTGAGTAATAAGCATTAATTTGACGTGCGCGCTTTGCCGCATAAAGAACCAAACTGTATTTTGATCCAGCCTTGTCCAATAAAGCATCGATTGGTGGATTAGTAATTCCATCTAGTGCTTGATTGCTCATTTGTGTCCCTTTGTTGATTTGCTGGTTATTGAAGGGCTAAAGATACCAGTTCAGCCACCGACTGCTCTACTTGATGATTTATCACAATATGATCGAACTCAGCGGCAGCAGATAGCTCCTCTTTTGCCCTTTCAAGACGAGCCTGAGTTGAATGCTCTGATTCTGTACCTCGATTTATCAAACGGGTTGTTAGCTCCTCCCAAGAGGGTGGTTCAATAAAGATCAAAACCGCATCTTTAGTATTTTTCCGAACTTGTCTTGCGCCATTTAATTCAATCTCAAGAATCACGTTTTTCCCTGACGCTAGAGCTTCTTCAACTGATTTTCGAGGCGTTCCATATTTTGCACCTGCAAAATCGGCCCATTCAAGAAATTCATTCTTTTCTATCATCTTTGCAAATTCTTCATCACTTACAAAATGGTAATCAACCCCATTGGTTTCACCAGTTCTTATCGTTCGGGTTGTTACTGAAACTGAAATCCAAAAGCGATCATCGGTTCTAAGTTGATTTGTGATCGTGCTTTTTCCAACACCACTTGGCCCAGATACCACTAAAAGTTTGCCAGGCTTACGGGAGTTTTTCATTAAAAGAAACTCCTGTCTTAACTGCTCAAGTTGTCGCCTGCCTACCCCACCAATTCTACGCGAAGGTGATATACCAGTTCTACCAATGATCAACTCTGCTCTAGTTTTACCAATTCCTGGCACAGCGGTTAACAAATCAATCATCTTCATTCGCTTTACAGATTTACGCTCATCACTAAATAAATCAAAAAAGAAAATCTCACCGTTTGTAATCATTTCCTTTACTTTTGCCCGCTCTTGCCGAGCCCTAACGGCATTTTCGCCAGCTTTTCTTCTAGATCTTCCACTTAATCTCGGCGGCAACATTATTACCCCAAACTAGTGGCGATTAATTCGATCTTCCTACGCATTTTAAGATCTGATCCATCCCATTGACTAGTAATAGATCTACCAATCACCACAAAATCAGCGCCGTTTGAGAGCGCATCCGGAGCAGACATCACACGAGCCTGATCTGCCAAATCATCTCCCGCAGCGCGAACGCCTGGCGTAATAAGGATTGCTTCTTTAAATTTATTTCTTAAATTTGAAACTTCAAAAGGTGAACAAACCAAAGATGTTGCTCCGGCTTTAACTGCAGTACTTGCCCAAAGATCAGTAATCTCGGCAATCGAGGATTTGTATCCCATTGTTGAAAAATCATCTTCGGAAAAAGACGTGAGGACAGTTACGGCGGTGATAGATCCATTTGGTAACGCTTTACTAGCTGCTTCAATCATCTTCGCACCGCCCGAAGCGTGAACTGTTAGAAACTTTGGTGATAATTTAGCAACTGACTCCACAGCACCTTTAACCGTATTGGGTATGTCATAGAGCTTAAGATCTAAGAATAATTTGAAATCAGAGATTTCCCGCAGTTGCAGGATTCCATCGCTGCCATGTTGTAGGTAAAACTCCAAACCAATCTTAAAGTGATCAATCTGATCAGTTGACGCTTTAATCCATTGCTTGGCTTGGGTTAAATCTTTGGTATCTAAAGCAAGAATTATTGGAAGAGTCATTACACTCCCCGATGCGCAAAGCCGATAGCATCCCTAAAATCACTAAAGCCCTTTTGAGTTAGAAGCTCTGATAATTCATTACGTATTTGCAAAGCCGCCATAGGATTACCGAAGCTTGCTGTACCTACGGAGACCGCACTTGCTCCGGCTAAAACTAATTCCAGTGCATCTCTTCCACTTGCCACACCGCCCATGCCCACTATTGGGGTATTAGGAAAAGCTTGATGCACTTGATAAATCGCTCTGACTGCAACAGGCCTGATCGCTGGTCCGGATAAACCGCCAGTTTTACCAGCTAATTTCGGTTTCATAGTATTGGTATCAATTACCATTCCAAGCAAAGTATTGATTAGAGCCAAACCATCTACTCCAGCATTGATAACAGCAGATGCTATCTCAACAATATCTGTAACATCGGGCGATAATTTTGCAACGATAGGTAATTCTCCGCCAATATTTCTTCGTACAGCTTCAATTACAGCAGTTGCCGTATCAGTATGGCATGCAAATACCTGACCGCGATTTTCAACGTTAGGGCAAGAGATGTTTACCTCCACTGCACTTATGCCGGGTACCGCTCGTAATCTTCTTGCTAATACGCCATATTCATCAACTGTTTCACCGGCAATAGAAACAATTATTTTTACCTGATTAGAAACTAGCCACGGAATATCATTTTCAAGAAATGCATCTATGCCAGGACCTTGAAGTCCAATTGAATTGAGCATTCCACTTGGAGTTTCAGCCATTCGCGGAGTTGCCCGGCCAGTTCTTGGCTTGGTCATAATTGATTTTGTAACTATCGCTCCAATCTCAGTCAATGAAAAGAACTGAGAAAGTTCCTGGCCGGAGCTCGCACAACCACTTGCAGTGAAAATCGGATTTGAAAACCTTTTACTACCTATTTTGGTTGAAAAATCTAATGCGCTCATATTTATAACGCATCCAATACGGTTTTTCGATCCCAAATAATTTCAGCACCATCCATGACCGGTCCATCAATACAGGTCCGAACCATCTTGATGCCACCTTCATTCTTAACTGGCACCACACAGGTCATGCATACGCCAATGCCACATGCCATAGCTTCTTCAACCGCACATTGGTGGGCGATATCAAAATCCTCTGCAATTTTTGCAATAGCAGAGAGCATTCCCATAGGACCACATGAGTAAATAACCTCAGTTGAATACTCTCTTATTAATCTTGGAATTGCTTCACTAATCTGACCATGAATTCCTGTGGTGCCATCATCTGTTGTTAATGTGAGTGATGAAACACTCCGCTTACCCTCCAAAGGTGCATAAATTTTGTTTGCAGTACTTGCTCCTAAAACCATATCAACCCGGCAACCACGATTTTTTAATACTTCAGCTAAAGCAAATAGTGGCGCTGAACCATAGCCACCACCAATTAACATTGTATTGGCATTAGTTGTCGGGATTCCAAAAGCAGTTCCAAGCGGTCCCACCATGTCAACAAAAGCGCCAACATTTTGGTTGCACAACCATTTACTACCTTGGCCATGTGGAGCGACAACCAACTCAATACTTCCCCCCATTGGACCTTTGTCGCTTGCACGATAAATAGCAAAAGCTCTTCTTAAAATTAATGATGATTGTTCGCCACCAA
>JACCDZ010068671.1_pt1 | contig 42143 bp, 47 predicted proteins | sample 7449551 | NCBI WGS metagenome assembly JACCDZ01 (sample SAMN15323452, study PRJNA562643) | freshwater metagenome | isolation source: river surface water | place: USA:Blue River Watershed | collected 2017-08-18
GATCTTCAACAACAAGTATGGTTGCCTGAGGGACAGGGAATTCCAGTTAACGCTAAATAACTTTCAGTTTTATAACAATTATGAAATTTACAGTTTATTCAAAAGACGGTTGCCCATATTGCACAAAGGTTCAACAAGTGCTAGAGTTGGCACAACTACAATACGTAGTCTACAAATTGAATACTGATTTTACTCGTGATGAGTTTTATGCTGAGTTTGGAGAAGGTTCTACCTTTCCTCAAGTAATTATTAATGACAAACACATTGGTGGGTGTTCGGATACCGTTCAATATCTACAGGAGCAAAAATTAGTTTAATGAATACGAACATTCACGAAGTTTACAACGATGTAGAAAAAGCAATTGATTATGCATTCAATGGTCAGTTTGTTTTAAAATTTTATGACTATCTAAAAGTTCGTGGAACAAAAAAAGTAGAAGTCGAACAATTTATTGAAAGTTCTACTGCTACTGAAATTAGTAATCTTGTAATGGATTTGGATGATTATCTTGAAGGTGGATCAGATGAGATTCATAAACAACTTCGCGAAGGATACGGGCACATTCCAAAACCACAGGCAAGAAAAATAAGAAATTATCTATATGGTATTCTTGAAGATGCCTGGAGATATAATCATGATAAACGACCAGGAAGAAGAAAGAAGCAAACTAAATAAGTCAGAACCCCAAATCAATAGGGGCGTTGAATTATTACTACGCAATAGGAGGAGATCATCTGCACCAAAGACTTTTCAAGTGAAGTTTGGTAAAATGATCTCTCTTTTTCGTAGGGAGTTTCATTTCTTTATAGAATTTAACTTTGATGTAAGAAAAAAATAAACTCTCTGGAGAAAACAAATGGAAACAGCATATGTAGTAACATTCATTACAATGTTTACCTTGCTCTTTTTTATGGTAGGAGGTATAATAGGCTGGTTAACTTACCGACATTTGCTGGAATCAAGACCTCCATATTTGCATCCAGAGTTCTTTGACGAAAATGGGCAGGTTATTCCTGACGAAATAGTATCTGTACGATTTGAAAACAATTACGACTATGACTACGACGACGAAAACGAAGAGAGCGACGACTGAAAAACCGATTGAAACTCTTCCGACAAACCCCTTTGTTTTTGAGATTCTAGAACTTGCATCAAAGCAAAGAAGCGATGCAAAGAAGGTTGAAGTTCTTAAAACTTATGAACATGATTCTCTAAAGACTATTTTTATTTGGAACTTTGACGAATCTGTTATTTCTCTTTTACCTGAAGGAGAAGTTCCCTATGGCGATGTGAAAGATCAAAATGTATATTCTGGATCACTTTCAACAAATCTCTCCATGGAAGCAAGGGGAGGAGAGTCTGCTACCGGTCAAGATCTAGATGGTAGAGGAAGAACTTCTTTGAGGAGAGAATATCAAAACCTATATCACTATGTAAAAGGTGGTAACAATACTCTATCTACGATCCGTAGAGAGATGATGTTTATTAATCTTCTCCAGGGACTTCATCCTAGGGAAGCGGAAGTTTTGATTCTTACAAAAGATAAAAAACTCCAAACTAAATACAAGATAACTCTTGAGAATGTAAAAGAAGCATACCCCGATGTTCAGTGGGGTGGTCGTTCATGAGTGTAGCAGTAGGAGAAAAGAAAAAAATGGCAGAAAATAAAACTAAGATTAATAAAGTTCTGCCTCATGAATATGGATGTGAAATTCTTTTAGAAAAAACTACTGTAGAAAAAGCAAAAGATTCTTCACTTCCTAATGATGCATACTTGATTTGGTATGTTGTGGGGGGTGAAGAGCACATTGATCTAACTCGTTGCCCCAAGCGAGTGAATCTTTTTGATATGTATTATGATAAGTATGGTCCAGGTGCAGTTAAAAAGATTGATTTTGGATATGGTAGAACTAATCCAAAACTTTGGGGATACAAACAACCAGAGAAGAAAAAAAGAAAATGAGTCAAGGATTTGATGTAGAAATTGAAATGCCGAAGTCTGACATTGACAGACTTCTTAAGCAATATAAAAAAGTAAAAAAATATCAAAAATCATCTCTGTACGCTATCAAAACAATGGACGGAACAGAAGAGATTGTTAGTTCATTGGTGAAGGAAGCGGAGGAGAATCCACTGTAAATGGGAAAGCATTATCTACTTAACTTGTATGGATGCTCGTTTGTTCTTTTGGACGACGAGCGTTGTCTTATAGACTTATTGGAAAACGCAGCAGTTGCAAGCGGTGCTACTGTGGTTCAAACTATCTCAAAGAAGTTTGAACCACAGGGAGTCACTGTGATTTGCCTGTTATCTGAAAGTCATATTAGCATTCATACTTGGCCTGAGGAAGGTAAGGCAGCAGTGGACGTTTATACTTGTGGTGATTGTAATCCAAAGATTGGGTGTGATATTATCATTCAACAACTTTATGCAACTAATCACACGTTAAGTTACATAGAACGGTAACAAAAGTTACAGAACTTTTTGCATAACTATACTAACAGGTCTATAATGACCTTACGTTCATCCCTATGGGACGGAAGTAAGCCGACGCGGAACGGAACGTTCATTCGCTATTCGCAAATAGCGAACGCAAACGCCGACTGAAGGAACGCTCTTTAACCTAAACCATTAAGGAGAGCCCTAATGTCTAAAGTAGTATATCGCGGTGTTGAGTATGACACCCAAAAGCGTCTTGAGTATCAACAACAAATGATGCAGCAACCCCAACAATACAATGAAACCTATCGTGGTGTTAAGTTTGTAAAGGAGGGGCACAAATGAAAAAACTCAATGTACTTCAACTCATTAAAGAGCAGAAGCAAAAAGAAGAGAGGCGTCGTAAGGCATCTCTTGCTATTCTGGTAGCAGCAAAATAATTTAGAGGAGTGCTTGACACTCCTCTTTTTTTTGTCTATAATACCTTTGTCGAGGTTGATAAAAATGGATAGAGAAAAGATTAAGCTAATTGTCAGAAACCTTGAGTCTCTGGTAGAATGCTTGAAGGCAGAGATTGAACCTGAGATTGAAAATGAGGTAAAGGATCCTGTCTATGATGAGATTAAAACTTTTTTAACTGACTACGACGAAGTATTTTATGACGAGGAAGATGAATACGATGTATGATGACTTTGAGTTTATGAAACCAGAAGTAAAACTCATTAGTGTTACTCCTGACGCAGAAAAGCACATGGCATATTGTGCTCGGGTAAGTAATCCTGCTAATCAGGATAATGAAAAGTTTTCTGGTCTACTTAAGTATTGTATTCAACATCAACACTGGAGTATCTTCGAACAAGCTTCAATGACTGTTGAGATCAATACTACTCGTGGACTGGCAGCTCAAATTCTTCGACATCGTTCATTTACATATCAAGAATTTTCACAACGTTATGCTGACACGAATCTTCTGAATAATATTATTCCTCTTCCTGAACTACGTCGTCAGGATACTAAGAATCGTCAGAACAGTATTGATGACATTCCTGACTATTTGAAACTGACTCTGACAGAAGACATTCGCGTTCATTTTGAGCAGGGTCTACGCCTCTACAACCGCCTTCTAGAGAAGGGTGTAGCAAAGGAGTGCGCGAGGTTCGTATTGCCCCTAGCGACGCCCACAAGACTCTATATGACCGGTTCTGTAAGGTCGTGGATACATTACATTGATCTTCGCTCTGCACATGGTACGCAGAAGGAACATATGGAGATTGCAGAACTTGTCCGCTGTATCTTTACTTGCCAGTTCCCTGCTGTATCTGAAGCACTTGGTTGGACTCGTGATGGGTGTATTGAATGCAATGATGCACCTTCCATTACTATTGAATAAATATCCTTACATACGATGGAGGTGTAACATTGGCAACATATCCAGTTTATAATAAAGTTACTGGTGAACAAAAAGAAGTCTCTATGAGTGTTCACGATTGGGATCAGTGGAAACAAGATAATCCTGATTGGGATAGAGATTGGTCTGACCCATCAACTTGCCCTAACTCTGGGGAAGTTGGTGAGGTTTATGATAGACTTAAGAAGTCTCACCCAGGATGGAATGATGTTCTTAAGCGAGCATCACAAGCACCAGGTTCAAAAGTAAAACCAGTTTAATTCTATATGGCAAGAAAAAGAAGAGTAGAAGATCAACCAATTGGTGTTGGAATGACTGCCAAACAAATGAAACGCAAGAAACCAATTGGTCTTGACTTAATGAGAGATATTGAACCTCTCACAGATAATCAGAAACTTCTATATGAAGCATATGAAAAGGGACAAAACCTTGTTGCTTATGGATGTGCGGGAACAGGTAAAACATTTATCACTTTATATAATGCCCTTCAAGATGTACTAGATGAAAGAAGTCCTTACGAAAAAATCTATATTGTAAGATCTCTTGTTGCTACTCGTGAGATTGGTTTCCTACCTGGAGACCATGAGGACAAGTCATCGCTTTATCAGATTCCTTATAAGAATATGGTGAAGTATATGTTCCAAATGCCAGATGACGCATCGTTTGAAATGCTCTATGGAAACCTCAAAACTCAAGGTACGATTAGTTTTTGGAGCACTTCTTTTATTCGCGGAACTACTCTGGACAATGCAATCATTATCGTAGACGAGTTCCAAAACTTGAACTTTCATGAACTTGATAGTATCATTACTCGTGTTGGTGAGAACTCAAGGATTATGTTCTGTGGTGATGCTACTCAATCTGATCTTATCAAAACAAATGAGAAGAATGGAATTGTTGATTTTATGAAAGTTCTTCGTATTATGCCCTCCATTGATACTATTGAATTTGGCGTAGATGACATTGTTCGTTCTGGTCTAGTTAAGGAATATATTCTCGCAAAAATGGAAGTTGGTGTATGACCTTTAATCATTGTAATTTTTTGGGTGATCTTGAACTAGAAAAGAAAGAAACAAATGGCATCCGCTTGTATAATCTTCCCGATGGTCAGTGGGTGCCTTCTATCACATCTATAACCTCTTTCTACAATCGACAGATCTTTGTTGAATGGAGAAAGAGGATTGGTGAAGAAAAAGCAAATGCAATTACAAGAAAAGCAACTGCAAGAGGAACTGACTTTCACCAAGTCTGTCAGGACTACTTGGAAAATAAAGAACTTGTTTGGGATGATTATCAACCCATGACAAAGTTCATGTATATTCATGCAAAGCCTTATCTGGATAAGATAAATAATATTCACGCCATTGAAAGGACTCTCTATTCTGAATACCTTGGACTTGCTGGACGAGTTGATTGTATCGCAGAATATGAAGGAGAATTGGCAGTTATTGACTTCAAAACTTCAGACAAGATCAAACCAGAAGAATGGATTGAAAATTACTTCGTTCAAGAGACATTCTACGCCGCTGCATATTACGAACTCACTGGTCAAGTTGTTAAAAAACTCATCACACTAATGGTAACTCCTGGCGGCGAAGTTAAAGTATTTGACAAAAGGAACAAGGGGGACTATATTAAACTATTAGTTCGTTATATCAAAGAATTTGTACATCACAATACTAGGTCAGATGGAGAATGAATTAGAGAAAGCATTAGAGAGTAAGTTCTTTTGTCCATCACGTTTTGCTCAAGAGATTGAGAATCTCGTTCAAGTAAACGTTGAGATGAATTATATTGATGCGATTATCTATTTCTGTGAACAAAACAACATTGATTTGGAATCAGTTCCAAAACTCATCTCAAAACCTTTGAAAGAAAAGATTAAGTATGAGGCGATGGAACTGAATTTTCTAAAGAAAACTTCCCGTGCTAAATTAATTTTTTAATGATGCCATACGATGCGTACCGTGAATACCTTGCTCTAAAAAATCATTTTACAAAAGATAACTACGATTATTTTAAGTATAATAAAAAAGTAAGAGCAACAGTTCAATCCTTCTATAAGAGGAAGGATAGAATGTGGTTTGAAAAGATTTCTAGGCAAAAATCAGATAAAGAAGTCGTTGATTTTTTTGTTGCTAACTTTGCATCTTGTCCTGACCCAGAAACACTTTGGATTGGTGAGATGATTAAAGAAGGTGAAGAAAGATATCAGAACTGGCAAAAGAAAGTTCAATCTCTTTCTTATATCTTTAAAGAAGAAAGTCAATCTTTGTTTGGAGAAAATAAGTTTGAAGAGGTTTTTAAGTGTTCGAAGGGACATCCGCCTCTTCTAAAGAAGTTCCTGAGCGGGAATATTAGCCTAGAAACTATGGTGATATACGATAGAATATTCCTGTTCGGGAACAAGTTTGATAGTAAACTTCAAGACCCGGTGTGGCAAACCGTCAGTCGTCGGATTAAAAAATATAATCCATTTCTAAATATTGATGTATTTCGTTTTCGCAAAATCTTGAAAGAAATTATTCTGGAGGGTCAATGAGTTTCTTTAACTCCGAAGTCGTTCGTGCAGAGATGACTGAAATTGCAGAACTTCAGGAACAAATCTACGGAAACATTTTTAAGTTTCCTACAATGTCTAAAGAAGAAAAACTTGAGCATGTTGGATTTCTTGAAACTCTCTTAGATAAACAAAAAGTTCTTTACACAAGAATGAGTTTGTCTGATGATCCTGAAGCAAAAGAGATGAAGGAACGTGTTATCAATTCTGCTATTATGATGGGTATGCCTCCTGGCACTGATATGAACATCATCCTTAATAATATGTCTCAGATGCTTGATGTCATGAGGAAACAGATTGACAAAACAGGTTCAGACCTGTAGAATAACGAAGTACACAAAAGCCAAATCCTACTAATACGGAGAAATCTAATGTCATTCGAAAATCTCAAAAAACAATCCAAACTGGGTTCTCTCACTTCTAAACTGGTGAAGGAAGTTGAGAAGATGAGTACAACTTCTGGTGGTGCTGATGAGCGTCTCTGGAAACCTGAAATGGATAAAACTGGTAACGGTTTCGCAGTTATCCGTTTCCTCCCTGCCCCTGAAGGTGAAGAACTTCCTTGGGCAAAGATGTATTCCCACGCTTTCCAAGGTCCTGGTGGTTGGTACATTGAAAACTCTCTGACTACCATCGGACAAAAAGATCCTCTTGGTGAACATAACCGCGAACTGTGGAACAGTGGTATTGAATCTAACAAAGAAACTGTTCGTAAACAAAAGCGTAAACTGTCTTATTACAGCAACATCTACGTTGTAAAGGATCCCGTTAATCCTCAGAACGAAGGTAAGGTCTTCCTCTTTAAATATGGCAAGAAGATCTTTGATAAGATTATGGAAGCAATGCAACCTGAGTTTGAGGATGAAACTCCTATCAATCCTTTTGACTTCTGGCAAGGTGCTAATTTCAAACTCAAAATCGTAAAGAAAGATGGGTATTGGAACTACGACAAATCTGAATTTGGTTCTGTTGAACCACTACTGGATGATGACGATGCTCTGGAAGCCCTCTGGAAGAAAGAGTATTCTCTGACTGCAATCACTGCTCCAGATCAGTTTAAGTCCTATGAAGATCTTGAGCGTCGTATGAATATGGTTCTGGGTCTTAAAAACTCTTCTCCTGCTCGTTCCCGTGCAGTGGTTGAACAGGAAGATGATCTTGAAGAGTTTACTCAAACTCCCACAGTTCAAGATCGTGTGGTAGAAGAACTGGAACAGTCTTATGCTCGTTCTAAGTCCCCTTCACTTCCCCAAATCTCTCAAGACGATGATGAGGATGATGCACTTTCTTACTTCCAGCGTCTTGCTGAAGATTGATTAAGAATAGAGTCTAATATTATCTCCTTTCTTTAAGGTGTCGCTTACATATTGAGCGGCACCTTTTTTATATGTCATCAATTCGTTCATATCATTAAAGATTAGATTTAAGTATCTTGCTTTAAGAATAAAGATGTTTCTTTTATCATCTTCAATTTTTTGTTCGTATTGATAGTTTGTGATTGGTACTGTAAAGTTTCTTATTGTTACTTTTCTTCCTAAACCATCATCATAGTAACTTGTTGAAAAGTTTGATGGAACTACTAACCCAGCAGGAATAATAGTAATGCCATTTGAGTTTACTACTTTTGTTGTTTCATAGTGACGAACTGCATTCATATTTTGATATGATCCATACTTTTCTAATAAGAAATTATCAAAACCAGATTGGGGTAAGGGCCATTCTGTCTGAACGTTCAAAATATTATTAGCAAGTAAAACAACCCAGTCCAAGCTTTCATCTTCATACACATTATATGCAACATTATCTGGTCTTTCATCTCCAACGATCTTATACTTTGTGAAGAAATTTAAGTTGCCAAAAATGTCTTCTCTTAACTTCCCTCTCTTAAAAAGATTTTTGACAGTCTGATAGTCAGAGATACTTTGTGCATCTGGAGTTCTATTGACATATTGGAAGTCTGGAACTTGTCGAAAATAGCTTGGCATATTAGTAACCTATTGGATGACTATCAACGTAATCTGTATTATAAACAGGATCAAGTTCACTAAATCTTAAGGTTAATTGATATGATGTCATAGTTTTTTCTTCATCATTAAAAGTCATATAAGTTCCATCTGGAGTGTAATCAACATCACAACTAAGAAGGGCACACTCTTTTATTCTATTTAATGATTTGTGTGGTTCCAATCCTTTGTCTGAAGTTCCAGTTTGATATTGAATGGAAAATACATAAGGAGCTTTTAAGAATACCGCAGTATTTGCTCTTCTTGTTGCCATCCCAGCTTTAAAAAAGTATATAATTTCTTTTACTTTTTTTGCTTCACTTTCACTTCTTGGAGATAATCTGAATGTGAAGTTAAATGGTCTTAGTGATGGTCCAGTAAATAGTAGTTCTAAGTTTGGGTTTAAAACCGCTCCGGTTCCTCTTGAAAATAATCCTTGTGCTCCAATTGCTTCTTGAGCCAAAAACAGATGTAATGCGCTGGCATATGCTCCATAATTGGTTTTAAATTCCTTAGCAGCAATTTTGGCTTGATTTCCAACTTCTTGTATAATCTGATCACTTGTTTGCATTGCTAGAGATGCTCTTCCCGCAAAAGCTGAAAGAGGATCTAAAGTAGGATTTCCCCAATCAACACTATTACTATCAGTTATTGAGGGTTGTATTGGTAATACCACTGATCCAAAAGGTTGTGAAAGAGATTTTGTTCCAAAAGTAAAATTTGCATCTTTTGGTTGAGTTCCTGTAAAATCTCTTCCAATTATTTCTTTTAATCTGAATAAAATAGTATCTTGTTTAGTGCTTATATCTTCTGGATATCTTGCATTTATCGCAGATAATCTCGCCTTTACTGTTGATTCTCTTGGATCGCTTATAATTTTATTTGTTAGTTTATTTATATCTTCATTGGTAGTTGTTAATGGTTCTGTTGCTGGTTGTTGATTTAGATCTGGTTCATCTGGAGATGCTGTATTTCCGGCACCTGGAATTCCTAAAGTTTTTGCTTTTTGCGGAGCTCCATGATTATTAAACTGTCCCAATCTCCCATCATTTAATTGTCCTGTTGGAGATCCAACTCCGGTTCCAGCACTATAAAATGCCGTTGCTAATGCTTCTTTTGTAGAATATGCGGCCGCTAACGAGGTGTTTCTATATCTTAATTCATTGAATACATTGCCAGAACCTATCCATCCGCTCCAGGTTCCGTCTGCATTTTGTTTTGATTCTAAGTAAATATTACTACTTAAATCATAATTTGGACCATCATATGGATACCAGCGCGACTTTCCACTATCTAAGTCGGTCAATACTCTTCCCTTTACTTGAATTCCTTTTATTCTAATAGTTAAATCATCATCTCTATTATTTGCCATCAGAAATCCTCCCCAACTACAAGAGGATTAGTCATCTCAATTTTTTGTAGAGTATGAGACATTTATAGATGTTTTTTATTTATTTAGTTCTAAATTTTCCATATCGAAGAGAACGAAGATAATCAATCTCATTCTTTTTAACTTCTAGTAGTAAACTATTAACTTCAAACCAGGTATAATTTCTCACTGTTCCCCAATGAAAATTAAGTCCAGTAAACCCCCATTTTTCTATTGAAAGTGCTGCGATTAAAGGGAACTCATCATATCTTAACCCTTTTGTTTTTGCTGAGTATATAAAAGTATAATATTTTCCAACATCAGGAACAAAATCTCCTTCACGGAAAACTTCCATAATAGTCATCATAATATCATCAGGTTTTGTATATTTGTATTTCTTTAGTTTCTCTTTTAGTTCATTAACTCTTTTAGAACCTGAACCGACATATTGACCGAATCCTTGTGCCATTATTTTATGCCTAGGTTGTCTTCTGTTATAATCTTGAATTCAATCATACGATCATCACACCATTCTTTAATAGATCTCCATTTTGATTGATTAACTGCATAAGTATTTACTTCATTAATATAGGTTTTATTTTTCTTTTTTCCTTGAACTGGAGGAACTGTTTGTTTTTTTGGTTTTATTTCTATCACATATTTTTGGGTTTTTCCATTATTTTCAAGAACTTCAATAATAAAATCCGGAAAGTATCTACATACTTTTTGTTTTACTGGATTATAATATGGAATACAAAATTCTTCTGATCCATACTTTAACACATTAGGTGTGCGATCACACCACTGCATAAATTTTAGTTCCCAACTACTTCTATACACTATATTTTCGGAGTTTCCAATATATTTTTCTGGATTTTTTGGATGAAAATATCCCTGATGATACTTAGAGTCACGAGGCATTTTTCCAACCCCTGTGAAATTTTCTTTTTCCAGATAAGACCTGACCTAGATGTGTGGGATTTAAATTCAATTTTTTGCATATGTGGGATATACAATCAAATTCAATTATTTCACCTTCTTTTGAAATTATTTTTCCTCCCTTTTGGAATTGTGGATATTCGCATCCTTTATTAAGTGCTGGTTTTCCTTTTCTTTTTTTAGAAGATGTTTCTATTGCTTTACTCATATCCCTTCCCTTTGCAATTTCACTCATTTTCTTTTTTGTTTCTTCGGAGTGTTTTTGTCCTTTCATTCCTGGAAAATGAACTCCAGTTATTATACATTCATAAGTTTCTGATACAATCGTTGCTCCATCAACATTGAATGTTTCGCACAATTTAGTTGTATCCCAAATATACGAATGTATTTTTATTTTTTTCATATACATAATATATCAATAAGAGTATTTATAGATAGATGGCATCTCCTAGTTCATCTAATAAGTCGCCTAGATTCAATCCAACTTCCGAACTTGTATCAAAGATAATGCGTCCAGCATTAACTTCTCATTATAATGTTTATTTAAATCCTGACCAACTTTTAAGTGAAAATGAAAAAAGTAAGGAAGGTATAAGAAACTTTTTTAACAATAGACAGGCAAATATTGAAGAAGAAATTTTGGCTCTTTCTTGTTCTGAAGCATCTCTACCTGGATCTTCATTGGCTACACATGAAATCAATAATGACTTTACTGGCGTAACAGAAAGGCATGTATATAGAAGACAATATGATGATAGAATAGATTTTACTTTTTATGTAGATCACGATCATAAAGTTATAAAGTTTTTTGAAACTTGGATGTCTTGGGCTGTTGGAGAAACCCAACTCACCGAGCAATCAAATTTAAATTATTCATATAGAGTTAGGTTTCCAAAAGGTTATAGATGCAATATTTTCGTTCAAAAGTTTGAAAAAGATTATACTAACTATTCTGAATATACTTTTATAGGAGCATATCCAATATCAATTGCTTCAATGCCTATTTCATATGACTCTTCTCAACTTCTAAAGTGTACTGTATCTTTTAGTTACATTAGATATTTTATGAATAACTTAAAATCTAATGTTAATTCATTAGTCGATATTCAACTAAGATCAGAAGAAGAACTTCGCAATAATTTACCTCAGGGAACAACTTTTCTTCAGGGTGGAGTTGATGATATTATAAATTCATTACCGCCCGCATTAAGAGCGTCCTCTGCAGTATTTACTCCGGATCAATTGCAGCAAAGATTTCCTGGTCTTTTCTCACGTCAATAAATAATTATACTGAAATTTCTATAGGTCATTATGCCTTTACCAAAAATCTCTACGCCAACATATGAGTTGGAACTTCCTTCTACAGGACAAGAAATTCAATATAGACCATTTCTTGTCAAAGAAGAAAAACTTCTTGTTCTTGCATTAGAAAGTGAGAATATAAAAGAAATCACAACAGCAATTAAGAATGTAATCAAGAGTTGCATTCAGACAAAAAACATCAAAGTTGAATCTCTTCCTACTTTTGATATTGAATATCTCTTTTTGAATATTCGCGGTAAGTCTGTTGGGGAAGAGATTGAAGTTAATGTCATCTGCCCTGATGATGGGGAGACTTATGTTCCCGTGAAAATTAATATTGACGAAATTCAAGTTCAAAAGAATGAAGAGCATACGAATAAAATTCAAGTAGATGATAATATCGTTATGCAAATGAAGTATCCTTCATTGGATCAATTCATTAAAAACAACTTTGATTTTTCTGGTGATACAAATATGGACCAGTCCTTTGATCTGGTCGCTAGTTGTATTGATAAAATCTTTAATGAAGAAGAAGTTTGGACTTCAGGTGATGTAACTAAAAAGGAACTCATTGATTTCTTGGAGCAAATGAACTCTGCTCAATTCAAGCAAATTGAAAAGTTCTTTGAAACAATGCCTAAACTTTCTCATTCGGTAAAGGTTAAGAATCCAAAAACTGAAGTTGAAAGTGAAGTGATTCTTGAAGGGTTATCAAGTTTTTTCGCATAGGTATGGTCCATATGGACCTGGAAAACTTTTATAAGTTGAACTTTGCTTTGATGCAGTACCATAAATATTCATTATGGGAAATTGAACATTTGATGCCCTGGGAAAGGGATGTTTATGTTGCAATGTTGAAGAATTATTTGGAAGAAGAAAAATCAAAGCAGCAACAAAATGGAAACTAATGCCCCATCTAAATTACCAATAACGTGGTTTACCGTAGACCAAATTGGTGTGTCAACATGGGGCAAATTAAAGGCGAAACTTACTGGGATAAAAAGTCAGTTTGGAAATTATTTTTCTCACGTAAACATATCAGAAAGTGACGCTGATAAATTAATAGAAAATATTAAGAAGTCTGGTCGTTATCCTGTATTGACCGATGAATCTGGAGATAATTTAGAGACATATGAGAACTGGTTAGTCGATACTTATTTAAAATCTGCGTCAACAGAATACAAATCAAATGGTGATAGTGATAATGAAAAAAAGAACGAAATCGTAAAGGTAGAGTCTAAAAAAGAGTCTGCCCCTCCTTTGTATGAAGGTGTCAGAGAGACCGACTTAGTTGACGAAGAGATTGATGAGAGAATATTAGAAATACTTGGATTAGAAGAAGTTTATGACTTCACCTATGGTGAATATAAACAACTTCTTTTTACTGAACTTCAAAAAATAGATAGGGGAGAAGAAAAATCTACTGATAGAGCAATGCTCCTTCAGGATGAATTTAAAAGAATAAAAGGTAAAGTAGGAAAATTTAAACTAAAGAAGAAAAAAATAACTGCAGAAAGTATTGGTACAACTGGTCCTATACAGATTTCAAGAGATAAGTTTTTTGTCACAAGTAGAGCAATCGTTCCAACGACTCCTACTTCAATACAAGAGTCCTCTAAAGATATAACTGATATTGAAAAAGCACTTGATGATATTCTAAAAAGTTTAACATTACAAAATAAAGAAAAGAAAAAAAGAGCAGACGAAGAAAGAAAAAAATCAGAAGACCGTAAAAGAAGACAGAGAGAAGGTGATTTAGAAAAACCACTGTCGCAATTAAAAGCACTAGCAAAAAAAATCATTGCGCCCGCACAGGGAATACTTAATCGCATCTTTAGGTTTATCAAGTTTACTTTATTGGGATATGCGTTCAATCAACTTGTAAAATGGTTTAGTGATCCTAAGAATGCAGATAAGGTAAAGGTTCTTGGAAGATTCTTGTCAGATTGGTGGCCTGCATTACTATCTGCATATGTTCTATTTGCTACTCCATTTGGTAAGTTTATTCGAGTTACTTTAAAACTGTTGAGGGGACTTATTCCCCAGATGGTTAAGTTTATTGCCAAACATCCATTTGCATTTGCTGGGGTTACTGCTGCTCTTGCTGTTGGTGGTGCTGAAATGTGGAGACAGCAAAAAGAAAAAGGACAAATAGAAAAGGAATCGCAAAAACGTAACGTAAAACCAGAAGTTGTTCAGAGAGAAGTTACTGAAGCAAAGAGTTCTCCTCTTGGGATGATTGGGGAGACTTTTTCAAAGATTGGACCTTTAGGTATGTTTAATACCGGTGGTTTAGTCAGAAGAAAGTCATTCTTTGGTGGTGGAGAAATACAGAAAGAACTTGATATAAATCAAATCGCATTTGCTGAGGGCGGTGGTGTTAATGATAGCAGTGGAGTAAGAATTAAAGGTGCTGGACCTGATACACAGTTGATTGCTGCTGCACCAGGTGAAGTAGTAATGTCTAAGAAAGCAGTTGATAAGTATGGCGCAAACTTCTTTCTAGACTTAAACAAAAAAGCAGGTGGAACTAATATTCCAAAGATAGCAAATAATATTCAACTTGCTGCTGGTGGTGGATTAATTAAGAGAACTATAAAGTCATTCCAAGGTGGTGGAATGGTTGGTGGCAATAGAAGTTCTATTCCATCTACATCGGGTGGTGGAAGTGGATTTAATCCTATGCGTGGGTTTATGAATTGGTGGAATCGCGGAAGAAATGTTAGAGTTCCAAATGAAAATACTGCAAAGTTTGGTGGACTTAAACAATACATTAAGAAAAATCCAAATCCAAAAACTTTATTTGGAGATGATGCATTGCAGATAACTAGAGGTAATAAAGCATTTCAATCTGGTGCGACTGGTTATAGTGGGTGGAATCCATTCAAAGCATTTACTCCTAATATGGTAAAGACGGGACCAACTCCAGCAATTCGCCAAGCAGTTGAAAGACCATTAAGATCTTTCTCTTCTGCTCCTAAAGTTTTAAAAGGTATTGGTGGTGGAGTTGGTAGTATTCTTATGGACATGGCTTTCCCAGAACCTGCATTTAATCCAACGTTAGATGATGCAAGAAGAATGGGATTCCCTATGGGACCACAATCCAAAGCAATGCCTCCAGGACCACCAACCATTATATCAAAAACAACTTTTACTGTCCTTCCTCCAATTAAAGTGCCAAGTAAATCTCAATCTGTTCCTAAAACATCTGAACTTCCTTCTTTTAATATATCTGCTAATAGTGATTCTCGTTCTAATATTGCAATTAGCCTTGGTATTAGAGATTTAGTAGGAGTATAAAATGGCAACTATAGATTCCAGAAAACTTTTACCTCCAAGTAAAGAAAGCAGTGCAATAGAGAAACCAATGTTTCTTGTGCCTGCTAAAAGTATTTCCGCAAAAGAAATAACAGGTCCTGATCTAAAACCTGTAGATAAAACAGGAACTGATGAACCCGGAAGTTTAGTTGTAGTTAAAAAGAAGGTTGTAAGTTTAAGTAAGATAATAAACAACAATCTTTTACTTGATCAAAGGGAAGCATCTACAAAAAGAAAAGAAGAAGAAAAATCTAAAAGAGAAAGGAAAGAAAAAGATTTAGAGAAAAAAGTTAAGAAAAATAATATTAAACCAGACCTGATAGGATCAATTCCAGGGCAGAGTATTTTAGATAAGATTAATCGTTTCATTGGATTTACCTTACTTGGTTATTTGTTTAATCAGTATGGAGAACTACTTCCCAAACTTATGGAGTTTGGAAAAGTTCTTGAACCAGTTGGTAAGTTTGTTGAAGGATTTGCTAAAAATATATTAAAGGGTGTAGTTGATTTTGTTGAGTTTGGTTATAAAGCATACGATCAAACAAGAGACTTTGTTAAACAAGTTGGTGGAGAGGGAGCAGAAAAAACCTTTGATGATTTTTCAAAGAACTTAAATCTTTTATTGAATGGTGCGATTGGTGCTGCAATGTTGATTGCAAGTACTGAACCTAAAAAATCTAATAATCTTTCTAGTAAAGGTGGTGGATATGGTGTTGGGTATGCGGCTGGATATGCTGCAGGTCTTGCTTCAGGCAAAGGTATTAGACCTGGCGCTGGATTTAGAGACCCTGGTAGATATAGAGCACCAGGTCAAGCTAGAGCAGGTGGATTTGATTTAGAGCAGGCAAGGAAATCAAATACTTTTGCATCCTCCGGTCAAAAAGGACCTTTATCTGGAATTAGTAGAGGATTTAGAGGAGCAGCAGCGCAACTTGAGACTGGAACTTTATTTAAAAGAGGTGCTGGAATTCAAAAAGCATTATATAATGCTCCAGGAAAAATAAAGGGTGTAATGCCAAAGGGTGTCGGAAAAGTATTTGGTAGAGTTCCTATTGTTGGTGGACTGATTGATTTTGCATTCTCTCTTGCTATGGGGGAAAATCCAGGTAGAGCAGCAGCAAAAGCAGTAGGTGCCACTGTTGGTTCTGCATTAGGAACTTTTATCCCAGTTCCATTTGCCGGTACTATTCTTGGGGGTATTCTTGGTGACATTGTTGGTGGAGCAATGTATGATACTTTGGTTGGAAGTAGACCAGAACCTGTTAAAGCAAAAGCAGGAGGGGGAACTGTTACTAGAGGTGGACAATCTACTGCTGCGCCATCAAGAAAACTTAAAACTGGACCAAAGAAGACTGCGCCAAAGATTCAACCACAAAAAACGCAACCAGGAAAAGATGTTGGTGGTAAGTTAAAACTAGAGGAACTTTATGGCAAAGAAGAACCTGGAAAAAGAAGTGCATTAAGAGCACTAAGAAAAAGTGCCGAAGATGTTAAAAAAATGACATCTTTAAATGGTCTTGCCGGTTCAATGTTTGGGGCTGGTATTGATATGGCACTCGGACAAAAACCAGATAAGAAACTTGCAAAATCAATTGGCGATGTATTTGGTTCAGTCGTTCAGAATGCAGTAAACGCAGAACTTAGTAGTTCTTTTGGTGATATTTCTAAAACAATTGCGATGGCAAATGGTGGAGTAGTTCCTACAAGAGAGATTGGAAGCGGGCTGAGTATTGGTGAAAGAATAGGGAAGTTTATTTCCAATGCTCTTGCGATTTCTATTGAGAATTCTGCATCAAAGATACTTCAGAACTTGAATAGAGAGATGAATTTGGAAGGTGGTCCTCCTGGATCTATGCCAGATACTGGACCTGGTGGAGGACCTTTAACACAAAGTCAACAAGAAGCATTTGAGAAAATTAGAAAGATTGCTGAAAAAGTTGGGTCTCCAAAACCAGAGGTTACTGCAGCAATTGCTATGATTGAGACTGGATGGTTATCAAATCCAAATAGTGTTTATTTCGCAAGTGGAAAAACAAATCCATTTGGGCAAACTGGGAGGGGACCAAAGGGGTCTGTTATTGGTAAGGATGGTCAAGAACACGCTGTTTATAATAGTCTTGAAGAGGGAGTTAAATCTCATGTTGATAGGTGGAAGAGTTCTTATATTGGAAAAACTCCACAAGAAATTATAGAAAGTATTAGGACGGGTAGAGGTGCTGGTGCTCCTGGAATGTATAATACAAGTCCAAGTTGGACTTCTAAAGTTTTAAGTGCGCTTCAAAGTGGTACTCAACCACAACCAAGTGGAAAACCAACAAAAGGCGCATTTGCTTCTGTTCTTCCTAGAGGGAATCCTCAATTTGCAAGTGGATTTGGATCAAGATGGGGAAGACAACATAAGGGAATTGATATTGGTGTAGATGCAAATTCTCCGGTTACTGCGTTACAAAATGGTGAAGTTACTGACATTTATAAAGATTTTGGTGGACATGGTGATGGAGTTGTTGTTACTCATTCTGATGGAACTAAAATTGTATATGGTCACGTAAACTCAAAAGTTAGAAAGGGCGAAAAAATTAAAAAGGGACAGATTGTTGCAACAGTAAAAGGTTGGTATAATGCATATGGTAACAAAGATAATACGCATTTACACTTGGAAAGATATGTTGGTGGAGCAGCTACAGACCCAACAGGATACTTAAATTCTTTAGTACCGCAATCACCACCACAACAACCTCCATCAAGGGTTTCGGCATCTCCAGGAACTACATTTTCATCTAATGGAGTTAATTTTTTTAAAGGAACTGATGGAAAATATTATAAAATGGGAAGAGGAAAACCTGTTGAAATTGATAAGTCCACATATGATTCAAATAAGCGAAGCACCCAAGTATCATTAGCACCATCCCAATCCTCAACTGTTGCCACTTTAAATTCTGGTATTTTAAATGAAAATACGGGTATGGTTATTCTTGAAATCAAAGAAACTCAATATCAAGCAATCATAGCTTAAATAGTATCATAGTAAGAAGTAAAAATGTCAGTAAATACTCAAACATCAACAATACAAAAATTTGAAATTTATTCACACACTCCTGGAAAATCTGTTAGTGTAGATGCAGGTAGTCCAAGGATTGAATATCGTGAGAGTATGATAGATAATACTATTCGTTTGACTTCATATTTTATTGAAGGTGGAGATAGTGCTAATGATGGATCTAAAACAATCAGTGCGTTAGAATCACTTAACATACAAGGTGCAGAAAAAGTACTATTTAAATGCAGTGATAAAAGGGGAAATATTTTGGATCTTAGTAAGGATACTTCTTTAAGAGTATCAAACAGAGTTCATGAATATAAAACACTGAAGAGTACATCTTATATTCTACAGATGGTTTCAAAAGAATTTTTTGATAATAAAGAACTAGAGAGAGCAGTTCTTAGAAAATATACTGGTAAAATATCTGACTCTGTGAATAAGATTTTAAAAGAAGATCTTAAAACCGATAAGGATCTTTTTATTAGTCCAACATTAAAAGATTGTAATGATTTTGGATTAAGAAAACCACCATTTGAAGTCATTCTTGAGTTACAACAATTGGCAATTCCTGCTTTTAAAAAATCTGAAAATAAAACTGCTGGATTTTTCTTTTGGCAAACTTCAAAGGGATTTTATTTTAAGTCTCCTGATGAGATTTTTAATTCAAAACCAATAAAGAAATACATTTATAATTTTGCTGTTGATAGAGAAGTGCCTGATGGATATACTGATAAAATTAAACAACTCTATGTGAATAGGAGCGTTGATGTTGAAAGACAAATGGACCATGGTGCTTATGGTACAGTAACTGAAACATTTGATTTTTATTCTCTAGAGGTCAATAAAAACGCTCCATTATTAGCACAGGAGGCAGGAAAAGTTTTATCTGGAAAAGAACTTCCAAAATATGGTGATTATTTTAAAAAACCAACTAAGTATTTGGCAATACCTGAATCTATTGGTATGGCATATATGACTGGTGATTCTATTGATTTGCAACTTGATAAATCAAAAAAAGAAAACTTTAGTGTTGAGACAATCGCGCAAGCAGTCCAGAACTATCGTCAAAGGTTAAACTATATGATTGAGGTTGTAATAGATGCAGACTTTAGTTTACAGGCGGGTGATTTGATTCGTTGTGATTTACCACCTTTGTCTAGTGCAAAAACTCCGGAACCAAATGCTATTGATAGTGGTATATATATGATATTGGAGTTATGTCATTTCATTTCACCTAGGAGTGCCGGAACAGATTCCTCTTTTTATACTGGATTAGTTCTGGTTAGAGACTCTTACGGCATAAAAAATTAATTTAAGAAACTTATGGAAAAGTCACTTCAGCAACACATTAACGATGATCGTGATGAGATAGATAATCCAAATACAAGCAGTCAACGCCGCCGTCATTTAGAAGATGAACTTGATTCTCTTGAAAAATATCAGGCAAATCATCCAGATGACGATCACGATCCAACATCATTAGAACTTTACTGTGACGGACACCCAGATGCTCTTGAATGTAGAATTTACGAAGATTAAAAATGACCTCAAACTTGTATCAACCCTATGTTTATGATCCCGATAAAGAATATGAATTTATAGGTATAGGTCAAATTGTCGATCCAAAAACCTATAAACTTTTTTGTGTTCCTAATAAAGGAGACACAAAAGGTGAAGATGCAAAAGGTTGGGGAGAAAGATATAAAGTAAGACTTTGTTTTAGGAATTCAAATGAAACAAAGGATGAAGATTTGATTGATGCAACTCGTCATATGTCCTTTCCATCAGGACATGCTGGATTGCAGATTTATGTTCCACTAGCACCAAATACTTTTGTTAATATTCATAAAAACAGACTGAATAGGCAATACGTTATATCAAGTGTAATTGGTAGTTCATTATGTTCTTTTAGTGATAACAAAGATCCGAAGCAAGGTTGTGCTCCAAGGTCTGGTTTTGGTGCAGGGATTGGTGGATTTACTGTACCAGATACAAATACTGACGGCGGAAAAGTAGTCAATGAAAATGGTGCTGGTGCCGATTGTACTATTTCCGCAGCAGATAAGCAACAGCAAGATTTAAACAAATATATTTTTGCACCATCTGCTTGTACTCCCGTAGATTCTAATGCGATTAATCGCGATTTAATTAATCTCAAAAAAGATATTGAAGGGTTGAGGAATAAAATTAATGGTCCAAATAGTACTCTTTCCAATGCAGAAAAGTTTCTATCTGAAGCACAACAAAAAGTAAGTTCATATGCAGATAAGATTACTGGTTGGATTAAATGGTTAATTGATGAAATAAAACTTAGAGTAGAAAGAGGTGTTAACTGGACTGTCAATAAAGCAAAAGCAGCATTATATTTAAATCAAAGAGTTCCTTTGCAAGAAAAGAAAACAACTGCCTTGGACTTGATTGCTTGTTTATTCAATAAGATATTAGATAACTTGAGTTCTTTGATAGAGCAATTTTTAAACCAAATTATTGATCGTTATGTTAATATGGCAGTTTGTGCCATTGAAAAATTCTTAACTGAATTAGTAGGCCAAATTCTAGGGCAAATTTTATCAGCAGTTAATGGAATACTTGGCGCAGTACTGGGAACTATTGCTGGTATCAAAGGTCTTGTTGATTCTGTTTTAAACGCTATTGTTTCTTTACTGGACTTTTTATCTTGCGATGTAAAGGCACAGTGTCCAGATGTAAAGGAATGGAATTTCCTTGAAGGTGGTAAACCCTCTAGCGTGGCTTTAGATGTAAATGCTATTTTTAATTCTGCCAAGTCAATTATATCTTCAGCAAAATCCATCGTTGATCCAAACAACTTTAAGTTTAATCTTGATATCAACTCAATGATTGTTGGTGTAGGGGATGCTTGTAATGTTGGACCTATTCTATGTGGTCCGCCCAAAATATCTTTCTGGGGCGGTGGCGGACAAGGCGCTACAGGTAATGCAATTGTTAGTGCAACTGGTGATCTATTAGGTATTGATATTATTTCTCCTGGATTTGGTTACACCAAAGCACCATTTGTAAGCATTGAAGACTCTTGTGGAAGAGGAAAAGGTGCCACTGCTGTTGCTGTGATTGGTGACGTTCCATATGTTCCACCTGTTACTGGAATTGGAAGCACAGTAACTGTCGGAACAACTGGAATAGGAACAACAGGAACAACTGGAATAGGAACAACAGGAACCACACCAAACCTAGGAGACATTGTAAAGGGAATAACGAAAATTGTTATGATTGATAATGGAACCGAGTATCTACCAAGACCTGATGGCAGTAAAGGTGGTGATGAAAGAACGTGGGCTACAAGGTGCCAATCAACAATAAGAAGAGCAGATGGCAACTGGGAATATCCTTATAATCCTGGGGAGATTATGAATATTAAAGTTGGAGATTACGTTCAACTTGCAGGAGAATCTCCATTCGTTTCTATTAATGAGGAAAGTGTCACTGCTCCGCAGTGTCCGCCAGAAGACATTCCAATTACTGGACCAACAATTCCTAATGGATCTTATCCAGTAATCATTGAAATAGTTGATACCGAAATCACTAATCCTGGATTTGGTTATACTTCTGGTGATACTATAGTGATTAATCCAAGTAATGGAACCCAGATGACCCCGCAGTTTGGATACAACGGACAACTCACTGGCATTACTATGGTAAAAACTGGAATAGGATTTACTGAACTCCCTGAAATAGGTATAGATAGTAGTACAGGTCATAATGCGGTTATCAAACCAGTCTTTAAAGTTCTAAAGGGCGATGGATTGATTACAAGACTTGGTGCAGTAGATACAATTATAAACGTTGTAGATTGTGTAGGTAAACCTGGATGAGTAAAAGATTAGAAACGAGTTGGGACTATTCCCGCATTGGTACAACTCAAGGTGAATTGAGATTTGGTGATGTAATGCTTAATGGCACTAAGCTTGCCGCATTAATTCGTAATTCAAATCCAGCAAAGCCATCAGACCATTTTATGGCATATGGTAGTTCTGGTAAATTTGCTGGTTCAACTTGGAATCAATGTCCTGGAGTTTATCAGATTATCTGTGGAACTACTCCCGTTGATGGTGTTGCTTTTGTTACTTATGCAGAGAACGGAGATGTAATCATCGGTGCTCCTGGGGGCAGATTGAGACTTTATGCTAAGGACATAGATCTTATTGCAACTGGAACTGATACTAAAACTGGGTATGTAAATATTATAACCAACCAAGGAATAGAACTTCAGGCTGGTTCGTCAATCAATATACAATCAAAGACAAATCTTACTATTGCTGCAGAGAGACAAGTTCAAATTGCTTCTCCTGGGAATATTAAAATTACAGGTCCAGGTGAATGGTTTGAAGATTGTGACTTTACCTTTGGTCCTACAGTAGGAACAATTACGGCATTGAAATTTTTAGATGGTCTTAAAAAAATGATAGGTAGTATCGGAGGTTAATATGGCTGGTTTTGGAAATCTCTTAGTCGGAGGTCAGTTTCAAGTTACCGCAGGTCTTCCTAAAGGAGTTCCTGGACCACCTGCAACAGCACTTGGTGGTAGTGCTGCTGGTCCTCCAGTAAATGGTAGTGCTTGGATTGAAGGTCCTGCGTTAATTGGTTCACCTCTTACGTATCCTTCTCCAAGACCTCTTGCTACTATGATGTTAGGTAGAACTAAAAACTACTTGGCACCAGAGGCAAATGGATTGCCTATTTTAATGATAAGTAGTAGAGCATCCGCACCCACTCCAACAGATCTTTTGATTGGAGATCCATCAGGACCAGTTGGACTTACTGCTACTCTTGCCCCTAAAGTTACTGTTACTGTTCTGGGAAAAACAACTTATACTTGCCCCAAAACAACTGCGTTAGGTATACTAGAATGGTCTGGGAAAATAGATGTTAAAGGAAATACTATTTTTAGAGGTCGTAGTGTTACGACTGGTAGGAAAGTTATTAATGGACCAACAACAATTAATGGACCTTTGACAGTTAACGGTTTATGCAATATTAAAGGTTTTCTTAAGTTTGATAGTTCAATCGTTGGTACTACCAAAAAGTTTGACATTCCACACCCAACTAAAGAGAATCACCGATTAGCACATTCTTGCATTGAAGGTCCAGAAAATGGAGTTTATTATAGAGGAAGACTTACAAACTCCAATGTAATTAATCTTCCTGATTATTGGAGAGGACTGGTAGATCCAGAAACAATCACAGTCACATTAACTCCTCACGGTTCATATCAGGAGTTATATGTAAAAAATATTGAATGGGGTACTAAGATTAATGTGTTAAATAATTCTGGTGGACTTATTGACTGTAGTTATACAGTATTTGCAAAGAGAAAAGACGTTGCAGATTTAGTTGTTGAATATGAAGGAAATGAATCAAAAGAATGGAGTACAGTAGGAAAGTAAATTATGGATCCTAGATATTATTCAGTTGTTAATGATGACTTAAAGGCCAAGTTAGATGATTCTTATTCTGCTATTGAGGATTCTACGGAGGCAATCATTGAGACTGATGCAACAAAAGGTGCATATGATGATATTATAACATCATTGGATGTAGATATTTTTAATGAAATTCAAAGTGTAAACTCAAAAATTGTTGATGTTTCTAGTGCATACCAAGATAGAATTAATGTTGGTTGTAGGACTGATGTATTTTGGAGACTGACTGGGACTGCAGGAACAACTTATACTTTAGTAGCAACTCAACTTTCTCTTGCTGGTTATGCAGGAACTCTTCCTAGTGTTGAATATTTTAATGGCGTTGGGTTTGTAACTTATAGCAACTACAGCACTTTTGGTTTTAGTACAGAAAGTGCATATGGAGTTAAGTATTATAATGAACCAGTAACAGAAGATTTTGAAGATACTTTTGTCACTAGTTTTATTGGAACAATTTCTACAGGTTCCAATAAACTCATTGCTTTATCTGTTGTAGGTTCTTCTTCAACTCTTGGTATCACCACAGGACAGTTAGTTACCTCATCAAAATCTGGTGTTCTTCCCTCTTCAAGTAATATTGTGGGTATTGGGACAACTACATTGTCTCAATCTATTTTGGGAATATCTACAGAATCACCAGTCACTATTTTGACATTAGATACTACAGCAACTGGAACTGCATCAGCACCAGAATCTGATGGATCTTATGTGTCCTTTACTATTTCAAAATCAACAACACAATTTACGTATGATGATTATGAGATATTTGCAGAAAGTGATCCATTTATTCCACAAACCATTGGTATTATGACGACTGGTGATATTGGTATTGGAGTATCTATCAAATATGATAACTCTGGATATCTTTCCAATCCAATTTCCTGGAATCCATACCTTGTTGATCTAGAAGATCCAAATACCTTTGAACCTAATGTTGGTGCAGGTACGTATTATCTAAAAGTTGGATTTTCTTCTTACCCAGTTACTTTAAGCGGACAGAGAGTTGCTGTTGGTTTTATTACAACCGTAAATGCAACTCAATTTAGTGGTATTCTTTCAGCAACTTCTGCTTGTCCTACTCAAGAGACAAACTTGACTAATGCAATTAATGCCCTAAATACTGCGAAGTCTGATATAACCTCTGGTATTAGTACGATTAACTATAAAATAGACGTTGCAAATACCTTTAGAGAGCAAAGAAAAGAGTTCCAATCCGAAATTTGGGGATTGAGACAACAAATCGCATCATATCGCGCTGATATTATTAACTACGAAAAAGCACTCAACTATCTTGGTGTATCTACAGTAACAAATGTAATCTTATGAAATTTCAACATCCAATAGACAAGTCCAAAACTCTTCATTACGAACACCCATTAACTAATAAACACCTTGTATTCACTCAAGGTCGTATTTCTAGTGGAAAATATATTCAACTTCCCCCAGAATGGGAAGGTTTAATCAATCCATCAACGATTACTGTCCACCTAACACAAGTTGGTGCAGATCAAGCACTCGTTGTAAAGAGGATTGAAGACCTTAAGGTATATCTAAGCACTAATGGTATGCCAGCAAATTGTTACTATTTGGTGTTTGCCGAAAGACGTGACCTGCCTCGCCCTGAAACGCTTGACACTGACCTCTGATCGTGTTATGATAATTGGGTAATCAAAGGACGACCGAATGCAAGACGAGTACCTCTCACGCTGCGTTGTGGACCCCATCAAGCGTACAGTGTATCTGTATTCTAATGAAGGTTCAGAAAAGCAAGTGACCTGTGATACAGTAGATGAGTTTATGAATGTGCTAAAGTTCGTTCGTGCTACAGTGGATGAAGAGACACTTTCTTATGCAAGTCCTCTCTGAAACCAAAATGGACTTTTAATTCCATTTTAGGTCCAAAAAAATTCCCGGTAAAAATTGCCTCTATTACTTTTTTGAAAACTATGGTTTACAAAATCTCATACAAAGACCTTAAAGAAGAGACTGTTAAAACCACTCCTGAAAATGTAAAAGAGGCAAATGAGGCACTCTTTTCTGCAAAGTGGAATCTTCCTAAAGCCGCAAAGCACTGTGGAATGAGTATTAAAGAGATGCGCTTGACATTCTTTGAGTATCTGAAGTATAATGATGTAACTTACAAAGCGTAAGTTTTTTATGAAAATATATGGTCCTTACACAGCAAAAGACGGAAGACAAAGAATTGTTCTCTATGAAAATGGTAAAAGAACAACAGTTTCTTATCCAAAATATCTTTTAGAACAAAAACTTGGTAGACCACTTTTACCTGATGAAACCTGCGACCATATAGATGGTGATTTTACCAACAACTCACTTGACAACTTACAAGTTTTGAGTAGAGTAGATAACATAAGGAAACACGCAGCAGTACATAACAGAGCAGAAATGATTTGTTGTGTATGTCCTGAATGTGATAAATCTTTCTATAAACCAGCAAGAGACATTAGACATAACAATCTAAAACAACAAAAAGTTGGTCCATTTTGTTCTAAATCTTGTGCTGGAAAATATAGTCAAAGGTTAAATAAAACTTTTAGAGGAGGAAAACCAAATCTAAACTACAAGCCCGTGTGACCCAGCGGAATGAGGTTCTCGACTTAAAATCGAGCAGTCGGCGGTTCGAATCCGCCCACGGGTATGAGGTTCTTCCTCTAAATAAACAAAAGTAAAGGACTATTCTATGAAATACAGAATAGATGCCAGATACGTTTGGTATAATCGCGGAACTGAAATAGTTCTAATGTATTTCATAAATCAAATACCTTTTACTTTTGACGATCTTCCAAAAGACTCTTTGTTCGATTTGGAACTGATCAAATTGGCAGATAACGAAAGAAGGTTTGAACCAGAAGATCTTTATCAAGCATCATACTATTTGATGCTTGAAGAATGTCATCCACTCTTATATGAGTTGGAACTGGAAAATCCAGAAATGTTACCTGCTGATTAATGCCCTTGTAGCTCAGTGGTAGAGCAACGGTTTTGTAAACCGTTGGTCGCTGGTTCAAATCCAGTCGGGGGCTCTGAGTTCTATAACTCCAATGTCACTTATTTCACAAACCGACCGTCAAATGGTCATTGAAGCACTTGAATATTATGTTCAAAAACTTAAGGAAGATAACTGCACTCCTGCCTCTATCGGTGCATTCCAAACCCTCCTTAACTGGATCGAACTTGAGCATTTCAAACATGCGGATTAATTTATGGTTCTGTCCGGAAATGAAACAATGGCGCTGGACACTTATAAAGAATGATGTTCCCATTTGTAAACAAGAATCTGGACAAAGACCAGATTTACATACTGCTATGGAAGATATAGCAAACACTGTAAAATACTTAATGAGTCAAAATATAAATAATGATGCCTGAAGTTGACTGCAATCTCTACAGGTTGGAGAGGAGAAATCCTCTCCTTTGTATTATAAATATTAATGCAGTCAACTAAAGAGCAGAGTTATGTATTCTCCAAGAATATACACATATAAGATTACCTTTGAAGAAGTTCCTTATTACTATTATGGTAGTAAGAAAGAAAAGTATTTTGATGAAGAGTATTGGGGTTCTCCTATAACAAACAAATGGTGTTGGGAACTTTATACTCCAAAGAAGCAGATACTAGAAATATTTGATTATACTGATGAAGGATATATAAAAGCACAAGAAGTTGAAAAAAGATTAATTAGACCAGTTCTCAATGACTTTTGGTGTTTGAATGAAAATGTTGGTGGAATAATTTCAATAAGACTATGTAAGGAAGGTGGTAAAAAGGGTTATGAGCAAGGTATTTTAAAGTCAAAACATTTGTTAAGTGATTATGGGAAAAAAGGTGGAAAAATCGCAGGAGAAAAGAACAAACAAAATAAAATAGGAATATGTGGATTAAGTTATGAGGAAAGGTCTTCTTACGGAAAAAAGTTAAAAGAAAATAAGATAGGAATTCATAATTTATCTTCAAAAGAATTATCAAGTGCAGGAAAAAAAGGATATAAAAACGGTTTAAGTAAATTGAGTAAAGAAGAGAGAATAGAGAAAATAAAAAAAGCACATTTGAAAAATCATAAGTTTATATTTACTTTAATATCTCCTACTAGTGAAGTCATTGAAACAATATATTTGTCGGATATTTGTAAAAAATTTAATTTAGACAGAGATTGTATGTGCAGAGTTTCTAGAGGAGAAAGACCTCAACATAAAGGATGGAAAGTAACCAGAAAATTAAAAGATGCCAACAAATATGCACAAACCCCATAAATATTCAAAATTATTCAAAATTATGACCGAACAACAACAACATTTATCACAAGCACTTGAACAACAAAAAGACGTTGTTAATGACATCAATAATCTTACAAATCAACTGACAATTAAAAAAGAACTTGCTCTTAAACTTCAGGGTATTATTGAATATCTGGATCAGATTGGAGTGACACTACCTGACGAGGAAGAAGAAGAGGAAACAGAAGAAGAAAGTGCTTGACTTTCGACCAAATTATGTTATAATATAAGAGCGATACAATTCGCAGTGACCCCAAAAGTGTGACTTCAGAACCTCCTTCGGGAGGTTTTGTTGTATGTAAATACCAATAATAGATGGTGATAAATAATCTATAACGGAACTTATAAAAAAATAAAATGGGATTAAGTCGTCTTGATAATTTTCTCAAAAACACTAGAGGGGAAATTTTATATGTAGATCCTTCAAATGCCGACTCTACAGATTCTGTAGAAAATCGTGGAAATAGTTTAACGCGACCATTTAAAACCATCCAAAGAGCACTGATTGAAGCAGCAAGATTTTCATATCAGCGTGGTTTGGATAATGATAGATTTGGTAAGACTACCATTATGCTCTATCCAGGAGAGCACATCGTTGATAACCGTCCTGGATGGATTCCACTAAGTCCAAATGGCGGAACATTCCAGACAAGATCTGGAGAGATTGCAACAGACTTCCAACCATTTGACTTAACAACAAACTTTGATATCAACTCAGATAGCAATATTCTTTATAAGTTCAATAGCATTAGTGGTGGTGTTATTCTTCCTCGTGGTACTTCTCTTGTTGGTCTTGACCTAAGAAAGACCAAGATTCGTCCTAAGTATATTCCAGATCCACAGAATGCTAACATTGAAAGAGCAGCAATCTTTAGACTGACTGGTATTTGCTATCTCTGGCAGTTTAGTGTTCTTGACGCAGATCCAAATGGTTCTTGCTATAAAGATTATACCTCAAACTCATACGTTCCCAACTTCTCCCACCACAAACTCACTGCATTTGAATATGCAGATGGTGTGAATAATATCAATATTAATGATGCCTTCCTAACATACTCTTCAAATAAAACTGATCTTGATGCATACTATGAGAAGATTGGTATTGCATATGGTCCTTCGAGTGGCAGAGAGATTCCACCTGAAACCACTGGTTCACCACTTGATATTCAACCAAAGATTGATGAATTTCGTATCGTTGGTTCAAAGGGAGGTAATGTTGGAATCACAAGTATCAAGGCAGGTGATGGTGTAGTATCAACCAATGTTATTACAGTTACACTAGAACCAAATGAACTTGGATTAGATGTAGATACACCAATTCGTATTGAAGGTATTAACTCTACAGGTTATGATGGACAGTTTGTTGTCAGTGAAGTTTTAAGTTCTACTCAAATTAAGTATCAAGTATCAAACCCACCAGTTACTGCACTTCCTGCGGTAACTGGATCAACTCTGAATATTACTGTTGATACTGTTACATCAGCATCTCCATATGTCTTTAATATTTCATTGCGTTCTGTTTATGGAATGTGTGGTCTTCATGCTGATGGAAATAAAGCAGATGGATTTAAGTCAATGGTCGTGGCACAGTTCACGGGTATTGGACTTCAAAAGGACGATAATGCATTTGTAAAGTATAATACAACATCTGGTCTTTATGAAGATAATACTGTAAGTGGTAATGAGAATATTCATACAGACTCTAGAGCAAGATTTAAACCAGAGTATGAAAACTATCACATTAAGTGTTCAAATGACTCATTTATCCAGGTAGTTTCTGTTTTTGCGATTGGTTTTGCACTTCACTTTGTTACCGAAAGTGGCGGTGACCTATCAATCACAAACTCCAACTCAAACTTTGGCGCAAAGTCTCTAGCATCTTCTGGATTTAGAATCGATTCCTATCCAAGAGATGATGTTGGTTACATTACACATATCATCCCACCAAAAGAGTTTGAACCCACAGAAACTGCTCTTGAATTTTCTTCAATTGACGTAGCAAAAACTGTAGGTATTGCATCGACTAATAGACTTTATCTTTATAATGAAATTAACCAATCCATTCCCCCTGATAATGTTATTGAAGGATATCGTATTGGTGCAAAAACAAATGACCAATTGAATGTTCTTCTGTCACAAGCAGGAGTTGCAACACAGTACTCGGCAAGAATCATTATGCCAAGTACTCAATATAGTGGAAATGAAATATCCTCTGAGAAATCATATCGCGTTAATATTAGTGGTAGTTCTAATGATATCTCAAGCAATATTATTACTCTAACGACAACTCATTCACTCATCAATGGTGAGACTGTAAGAGTTATTAGTAGTAATGGACAACTTCCAGATGGTTTAGTTGCAAATCAAGTTTATTATGCAATTACTAGTGGACTATCTGCAAACCAGTTGAAGTTAGCACAAACATTAAATGATGCTTTGGATGCTTCTGCAATTACAATTAATAATAAGGGTGGTATTCTCACAGTCATAAGTAGAGTATCTGACAAGAATTCTGGTGATATTGGACATCCTATTCAATATGACACCACCCAAAATCAATGGTATGTTAATGTTGGAACAGCAGCAACAGATAATAGCATTTATTCCACATTAGTTGGTCTGGGTACTGCAGGTCTTGGTGCTGCAACCCCAAGAACATTTATTGTTCGTAAATCAGATACGAGACCACTAAACGATTCTATTTACAGAGTTCGTTATGTAATTCCAAAGGATGCTGCAACAACTGCAAGACCACCATCAGATGGATTTATTCTTCAGGAGTCTAGTTCTACTTTAGGATCTACAAATACTGAAATCGCATATCAATTTAATCCATCACCCGTTACAATTGCAAATGTAACAAATCTAAGAAATCAAAGAATCATTGCAAATGCAACTTGGGATGGTAGCAATGTTAATGTTATTACTGAACTTCCTCATGATTTGAGTGTTGGTTCTCAGGTTAAGATTGTGAACGTAACCAGCACAGCAAATCTTGCTGGTGTTGCTAATTCTGCATATAATGGAACGTTTACAGTTGCTGGAATCAGTAGTTCTAAGCACTTTAGTTATGCTCTTACTTCTAATCCTGGATCATTTACTAATAATATTTCTGATCGTACCACATCTCTTCCATACTTCCAGAGAAAGAGATACAATAATACGTATTTGATTTACAGAACACAAGAAGTCAAGAAGTATATTAAGAACGAGCAAGATGGAATTTATCATCTAACACTAGTTAACTCTTCCAACTCACCTAATGTATCCCCATTTACTAATTTAAAATTTATTCAGCCAGTTGTAAATCTATATCCACAATTAAATAGGGATAATCTTGTTTCTGATCCAGATCAATCTGCAAGTTATGCTCTTCCAGAACCAATCGGTCAAGTTGTTATTGATGAACCACAGAATAGTCTCACGAAAGAAACTATTCAAAAAGCGATTGGAGACTTTAACGTTGGGTTTGGTATTACAAACGTAGTATCAAATGCTACAGGAACCGCTCACACAATTTTCTCCGAAATCGATCACGGTCTGAATAGAGCAACTGGTCTGAGTATTGTTGCGGGTGGTTCTGGTTATGGGGTTGGAGTTGGCACAGAATACTATTATAATGTAAAACTTGTGGGTGAACCTGGAACAGGTCAGAATGCAACTGCAAGAATTAAAGTTGACTCTGGTGTTATCACTGGCGTCAAGATTATGGATGGAGGTAGTGCATTTGGTATAGGAAATACACTTGCTGTTGTTGGTGTTGCAACCACTACAGGATATTCTGTTGGTGTCGTGAGTGTAACATCAATTTATAGTAATACCGACGAGATTATCAAGATTAGTGGAATTTCTTCTCTTGGATATAAGAGTTACAATACTCTTTATCGTATTACTGGTGTTACCGCAGGAAACACAAAACAAGTCGAAGTTGCTCCTATTTCTACGATAAGTCCAGCAGTACAATCTGGTTTGGGGGCATTAATTACTTCAGACGCTACTGGTTCTCTAATTGGTAAAGCAATCGGAGTTTCTTCTCTCACGTATAATGCCACTACTGGAATCGGGATTGTCACTACTTCCAATAATCACGGGTTCCAAGTTAATAATGTTATTTCTTTAGGTGGTGCTACAAATTCACTTTACAATGGATCATTCATTGTAAAACAAGTTAATAGTCTTACTTCATTCTCTATTAATGTTGGAGTTGGTACAACATCTCCAGTTGGATCTGGTACAATCTATGCTTATAGAAGAGGAGTTGCTGCGAATGCGGGAACAATATCAGTCGAGAATGAAAATATTGGTGGACGTTTAGTTACTAAGTATGATAATGTAACAACTAATCTTTCCGCTGCTGTTACTGGTCCTACTGTAGGAACCATTACAATTCCAGTATCTGGTCTAGATCTGAATGTTGGAGATTATCTTGAGATTGATGATGAGATTGTAAGAATTAAAACAACTGTCAGCAGTGATGTAGTCTCTGTTTATAGGGGTGTTCTTGGAACTCCAAGTGCCGCACATCTATCTGGCGCAACAGTTAGAAGAATTAAACCACTTCCTGTTGAACTAAGAAGACACTCAATCATTCGTGCTTCAGGACACACATTTGAGTATGTCGGTTATGGACCTGGTAACTACTCAACTGCATTCCCAGATCGTCAGGATCGTCAGATTTCTGCGCAAGAAGAACTTATTTCACAATCATTTAAGTCTGACGGTGGTATTAACTTCTTCACTGGAATGAATGATAAGGGTATTTCATACTCGGGTAACAAGAAGTTAAGCACGATTACCGGACAAGAAGAAATCTTTGACACTCCAATTCAAACAGTAACTGGAGAAGACATTACAAGTCAGGCTTCTATCAACGTTATTAATCCAGTAGAGGGTAACTTCAGCAACTCAATCCGTGTTGAAGGTGGTCCAAACAATAAGGTTGTTTCTAAGTTTGATGGTCCAGTAGTCTTTACAAATAAGGTTACTTCAACCTCATCAAAAGGAATGGAGGCAACTTCGCTCTTCTTACAGGGCGATGCAACTATTTCCAGAAAGTACACTGTTGGTATTTCAACTCCAACAAATGCGGGTAACCCAGGAGATGTTGTTTATCAAGCAACACCAGAAAGTGGGGGAACTGCTGGATGGATTTATACTGCAGATAATAACTGGAGAAGATTTGGTCCAGTAAGCACTTCAACTACTAGTGTCAATCTAACAGTAAATCAAGTCACATCCAACTCATTTATTGGAACATTTAGCGGTGATGGTTCTGGTCTGACTAATGTTTCTGACATTTGGAGAACTGATCCTGTTGGCGTCCACACGTCAACTCCGATTGGTATTGGCACTACTGGCGCAAAAGCAGGATTTGGTCTATACGTTGAAGGAAGCACTTCAATTAATGGTACACTGAGAGTTTATGAAATTATTGAAACTGCTACGATTAGTGCTGGTATTTTAACCGCAACCACAGTTCAGAATATTGATCTGGGTGATAATAATGTTTATTACTTTACTTCAGCGGCACAAGGTAACTGGACACTGAACTTTAGAAGTAATGCATCACAAACCCTAAATGACTTTTTGAATGTTGGCGAATCAATGACCGTTGCAGTAATGACAACTCAAGGTGCAACTCCATATTACAATAACATTGTTCAAATTGATGGGGCAACTCAGACAGTTAAATATTATGGTGGTGTCCCAATTACTTCGGGTAATGCTAATGGAATTGACTTGTATACCTACGTAATTATTAAGACTGCGGCAAATACATACACCGTTCTTTATTCACAATCTCAATACAGTTGAGGAGAAAATAAATGAGTCCACTTCTAGGTGCTTTAGGCGATTCATCGGAATATGCCTATAGAGGAACACTTGATGATGTACCTGCTGATTTTAACTTTACGGATGTAACTAATGCAGAACCTGGAACTGCACACACAACAGGACCAGTTACAATCACTGGTCTTAATAATAAGGTCAGAGTTTCAGTGAGTGCAGGTGCATCAATTGCTGTTAATAGTGGCATCTTTACAAGTGGACCTTCATTTGTAAGAAGTGGAGAAACAATTGCACTTTACATTCCAACAACATCTGGAAATGATGTTGATTTTGGTAAAACATACTCAGTAACTGCAACTGTAGGAAAAACTTCAAAAGTTTGGACAGTAAAGACAAGAGATAAGGATTCTTTACCTGATGCATTTTCTTTTACAAATTCTACAAATCAAGAACTTGGTATTACTTCAACAAGTAACGCCATTACAGTTTCTGGTTTAGATTCCACAGTTTTTTCAAACGCATCAATTACTTCTGGTATTGGTTCATTTAGAAAAAATGGCGGTGTTCCAGGAACAGCAACAACTATTGGAAATGGTGATACCATCGCAATTGTATTGCAAGGACCTACTGATTATTCAAAAACAAATACAACTGCAATTACTGTTGGTACTTATACAACAACATATTCTGTTTCTACAAGACCAGCAGATACAACCGTAAATCAATTTGTGTTTAATAACTATACAAATGTTGCCATATCATCAGCATTCGATAGCAACTCGATTACATTGAGTGGAGCAGATACTGATACTTTCCTTTCACCTGTTCCTTTAACTGCGACAGTCTCTGGTGGATTTTTAAGAGTTGTAAGAGGTTCTAGCACTGTAAGAGACTTTAGTGCCGACTCTACAACAGTCTATAATGGAGATATTCTCACTTTAAAGGTTAATTCTTCTGCAAGTTATAGCACAACAACAAGTGCAACATTAAGAGTCACTGGAGCAAATGATGCTGTCGGTATTTCGAGTACCTTTAGTGTCACCACAAGACCTATTGTAAGTGATACTATTGTTAATCAATTTCAGTTAGTTGATAAATCCGGACAAGGAAGAAACATTGCAGTAATCAGTGATCCAATTACTATTTCTGGTATTACAACTCACGCTGATGATTCTGCATTTGTTTTTCTTACAAATAATAATGATGGTGCTCAGTTTAGAATCAGAAGAAATGGTGTAGTAGTTAGAGATTTTAGTTCAAGTGATGGTAGTGTTCGTAATGGTGATGTTGTCGATGTAAGAATTACAACATCACCTGCATCAGAAGGCACTGTTCTTACTAATGTTAATATTGCAGGTACAGATAATAGTGATATTAATAATATTATACAGCAAACAAGAAGTGATACTTGGGTTGTCCAAAGTGCTAGAAGAAATTGTCCCCTAGTTGCTCCAACTTTAAATAGTATCACTGGTATCGAACCATCATCATTGCAATCAGTTACCTTTATTCCAACAAGTTATGATAGTGATTGTAATGTAGTTGTTAATACATCAAATGCGAACTCATATCTTAGTGTCAATGGAACGACCGGTAATAATCTTGTAGTTCTCCCTGGTGTTGCTTGTACTGTTTTTATGACAGCAGGTACGTTTTCTGAAACAAGAACAACTACTGTCACATTAACTGCAAATAATAATGTCCCAACTCCAACATCAACATCAACAACTTGGTCAATTACTCCCAGAAGTATTACCAATCCAACAGTAACACTTACCGCAAGTCCGGCAAGTGTTACTTGTAATCAAAATACTACACTTATTTGGTCTTCTACTGGCGCAACTAAAATTACAACAAATGGATTCGTTGGAGTTACTACTTCCGGTTCATTATCTGTTGGGCCACTAAAAGTAAATACAACATACTCTATTACTGCAACTGGAACTGATAACACGACGACAACAGCATCTGCAACAGTTTTAGTAAATACAACAGCTACTGCAACATTACAAGCAAGTTCAACTAACATTTCATATAATGGTAGTGTGACATTAACTTGGTCAACTTCAAATGCAAGTAGTGTAGTTTCTAATTTTGGTGCAACCGCATCTTCAGGTTCTATTACAATAAACAATTTAAAATCATCTCAAACTTATACACTTCGCGCAATATCTAATGGTGGTTGTGCGGATTCTCCAACTCAAAGTGTAACGATTAATGTTGCTGCTTGCGCTGAAGACATACAAAATGATACGGATTATCCTGGTATTAATTTGAGATATACTTATGCAGATCCTGGAAATGGATTTAATTATTATTTTTCTGGATTGAGTGGTAGTGGAACTGGCAATGCTTCTAGAACTGCAAGAAGTGATACTGGCGATTTTTATGCTAGTGGAAATACTCCTGGATATGCTTATCAATGCTATTCCCAAAATCCATATAATGATAACTCTCCGGATTACGGTGAATGGACGGTCCCCCAAGGCGTAAGTTCAGTTTTGATTTATGCATCTGCCGGAGGAGGAGGTGGTGGTGGAGGAGGACCTTTTTTACCTGGGGGTAGAGGTGGAAATGGATCATTAGCAATCTTTACATATCCTTGCAGTCCTGGGCAAAAGTTTTATTGGAATTTTGGTGCAGGTGGTGTTGGCGGTAATGCAATGTCATCCGGCAATACTCCAAATAATGGTGGTAGCGGATGTTATGCAGGACCTGGTTGGAACTGTTATGTTCGTAATAATAATGGACAACAACTTGCTGGATGTCAAGGAGGAGGCGGTGGAGGAAGAAATATTAATGGTCCTACTTTTGGGGGCAGTGTAATATCAGGTGGTTCTTTTTATCCTGGCGGTGGATCAAACGGCGGTAACGGAGGTGAATTAAATTCTCCAGGAAGTCCCGGAAGTCCTGCTTATGTCTACTTCCAATACACTGTCAACATTGAAGGTGCTTCTTGGAGCACACTAATAAATGCAATTAATAATCAATACAGAAGTTCTTTTGGTCGTCCACCATCAATAAGTGAAATGGACTATTGGATAGGACAATATATTTCTTATAATATAGATAGTGTTTCTCAAGTTCAATCCCTAATATCTACATCAGGCGCATACAGATCATCGACAGGTGCAGTAAGTGAATGCGGTAGAACGTTGTAAGAACCATAAATAAAGAAAAGGTAGGCGTTCTCCTCCAATGGCAGTTCAAAAGAATTTCGTCATTCGCAATGGTCTGGAAGTAAATAACAATTTACTCGTCGCTGATAGTGCAACAGATTACGTTGGTATTGGTACATCAAGTCCGAAATACACTCTTGAAGTCATTGGTGGAATTGGTGTTACGTATGCGAATATTCTTGGTATCGCTACAGTAGGTCAAGAGTTTAATGTAGGAACTGGTGGTACTGTAATCACCTCATTAGACTCTGGACTTACTGGTTTTGGTACAGCAACGCCAGCATACATTGTTGACATACGATCTCCAGTCTCAACAGGACAAACTGCACTTTATGTTCAAGGTGATGTAAGAGTTACTGGAGACGTATACGCAGATGATATTTCACTGGATCAGGCAACTTTTAATAACATAGAAGTTTCTGGTGTTGGTACAATTAGAACTGCTTCTATTGACCTTGGATATGTAAAGACTGGTATTGTAACCAACTTAAGTACGAGTGGTATTGGATCTATTACGATCGCAGCAATTCGTGATGGTTATATCAATACTGGCATTGTTACAAATCTAGTCACAACCGGAATTGCAAGCATTAATACTGGTGTTGTTACAACAGCATATGTTAACACCGGCATTATCACGACTTTAAGTGGTTCTAACCTTTCTTATAGTGGCATTGGTTCTTTTGGAAGTATTAACGCTGATACTGGAAGAATTAATACTGGTATTGTAACTAATTTAGTAACTACTGGTATTGCATCAGTCAATACTGGAGTTCTAACAAGTGCTTATGTAACAACAGGTATCGTTACTACAATCAGTGGTACTACGCTAAATTACACTGGTATTGGTACAGTTGCCAACTTTAACGCAACAAATGCAACAGTATCTGGACTTACTACTACGGGTTCTCTGGCAGTTGCGACCGGATTTGATGTTTATGCAGCAGACTCAACTTTCCACGGTAGCGTAACTATTGATGGAAACCTATCAATCGGTGGTACTTCTGCAATCCTGAATGCAGTACAAGTAAGAGTAGAAGATAAAGATATTATTCTTGGATTTACTACTGCAATAACACCATCCGATGATACTGCAAATCACGGTGGTGTTGCTATTGCATCAACTGAAGGGTATCCATTAGTTTCTTTTGCAGTTGCTGGTATTAATACACTACCCGACACATACAAGCAAGTTATGTGGGTGAAGCGCAATACAATGGGATCTGGAACCACTGATGCTTTCTTATTTAATTATGCTGTTGGTGTTGGAAGTACTCAAGTACCCAATGGAGTAAGATTTGCTGCTGGTAGTATTCAGTTTACTGAGAATGTAATCAACACCCCAAATCTAAATGTAACTGGTGTTAGTACTATTGCCACTGCATCAGTTGACCTTGGATATGTAAAAACTGGTATTATCACTACATTAAGTGGATCTAATCTTTCTTACAGTGGTATTGTAACTGCAGGATCTGTTACTATTAATGGAACTTCAGTTATTAGTTCTGGCAGACAACTTCAAAACATTGCTTCACTTGATGCAACGACAACTGCAACGATTGAAGCAGCGATTGCTAATGCACCAAATACTTCTCAAGATATTGTAGTCACTGGTATTGCAAGCATTAATACTGGTGTATTTACTTCATTCTTCTCACCAACAGGTATTATTACAACTCTAAGTGGTTCTAATATTAACTATAGTGGTATTGGTACATTTGGAACAGTATCTGTTGACCTTGGATATGTAAAAACTGGCATTGTAACTAATTTAACGACTTCTGGTATTGGTACAATTACCACTGCAGTAATTGAGACAGGTAATATTGTAACTGGTGTTGTTACTACAATCACTGGTACTACACTAAACTATAGTGGAATATCAACTGTTGGTAACTTCAGAATTACTCCAGTTGGTTCTGGTGCAACTGTAGGTAACTCTGGCATTGTTACTTATTATGGTGACGGTTCTCAACTTTCCAATATCATTTCCGGTGTTGGTATTCAGTCAGCAGGAACTCTAGTTGGCACTGGATTTACTACACTCAACTTCATTGGCGCAGGAAATACTTTTGCAGTCAATGGAACAACGATTGATATTAGTATTTCTGGTGGCGGCGCAGGTGCTGGTGGAACTTGGACGACTTATAATGCTGGTATTGCAACCAGTAAATCTGTTGGAGTTCATACTTCTACGATTGATAATGCAAACCTCACAGGTGTTGGAAACTCATTCCAAGGACTCTATGTTGGTAATGGTATGATTATTGTTGATAATCAGTTAAATGGAGATCATTACATTGGAACTGCTTATAATGGTTTAATGGCAGGTCCTGTCACCATTAACGGAATACTGACCGTTGATGGTAACTATGTTGTAGTCTAAATAGTAAAAAATAGGGGATAGTGAACCTATGACGGTTATCAGGCCAAATAGCATCGCTGGTATTACTTCTATTGCCGCGCTGGGAGATAATATTAGTTTCTATAACTCCGATGGAGTAAACATTAGTCAGTTTAATGCAAATATTAACTCAATAAGTGGCGTTAGTACTATTGCAAACTTAAGAGTAACTGGCGTAAGTACTATTTCCAATTTAAATGCCACTGGCGTTAGTACTATTGCAAACTTAAGAGTAACTGGTGTTGTTACTGCCAGTTCATATTATGGTGATGGGAGCAATTTAACAGGCATTTCCTCTGTTTCATTTGCTACAACTTCATTTGGATTATCAGGTAATCCTTCAGTATTGGTTTCTGGTATTGGCATTAATACGACATCTGCATCACAACAATTTCAAGTTGGATCTGGAACATCAATTGTAGTTATTGATAGTTCTGGCGATTTGGGTATTGGTACAGTATCAGTACCTTCAAGATTTTACGTTCAAGGAAATGCAGCGGGCAATATTGTAAGTATTGGAAATACAAACGCAACGACAACTCTTGATTTTACAAGAGGAAATAATTTTACTTTGACACTAACTGGAAATATTACAATTGCTAATCCAACTGGTGTTACAACCGGACAGTCTGGAGTTATTTTGATTCAGGAAGATGGTACTGGCGGATATACTTGTGCCTGGGGAACCAGTTGGGACTTTGCAAGTTCTACTGCACCAACTTTAACAACAACAGCAAATGCACTAAATGCACTTCCTTATTTTGCAAGAAGTACTACTAGTATTGTAGTTGGTTCTGTAATCGCAGGTATTGGTACTCTTTGATAACGGAGAAAAACTATGAGTATTCCAGGTAGCCTTACTCCCCTCTTTAATTCTGCTGGTGCCGGTGGGTATTCCATCAGCCGTTCGCTGCGGTTCAACTCAGCCGACTCGGCCTTTTTTAGTCGCACCCCCGCATCAGCCGGCAACCGCAAGACGTGGACCTGGGCGGGGTGGGTGAAGCGGAGCAAGTTCAGCCAAAATATGCCGATTTTTGGAACCGATTACAATGGGGCCAGTTACTTCACCTTGTATTTTACAGGTGGAAATAATTTTGCTATTGAAAATTATAACGCAAGCTATCAACTTCGAGTTCAAACGACACAATTATTTCGAGATCCATCAGCATGGTTTCATCTGGTTGTCACTCTTGACACAACTCAAGGCACAGCTTCCGACAGGTGCAAAATTTACGTCAATGGATCTCAGGTAACGGCATTAGATTTTAATACCTACCCGTCTCAAAACGCTGATTTGCTTATAAACAACAATCAGTATCACGAAATCAGCACGACAAACAGCACTTACACGTTTGGCGGCTACCTAGCCGACATCCACTTCATCGACGGCCAAGCCCTAGACCCCACCAGCTTCGGCGAGTTCTCTGCGACCACCGGCGTGTGGATGCCTAAGGCGTATACCGGCAGCTACGGCACCAACGGGTTCCAGCTCAAATTCGAGGACAACAGCAACAACACCGCAACCACATTAGGGAAGGACACTTCCGGCAACGGCAACAACTGGACGCCGAACAATTTGACTGCCTTTTCGGGCGGAAATACAAATTACAGCACACTAGGGTCAGTATCTACCAGTGGAAGTACGTTTGGAACCATTGCAAACGCTTACGATGGATCGCCGGCAGACGGAGCCGCAGCGTCAGGCACTCCTTGGGGAGCCATCGCCGGAACAAATACACAAAGCGGACTCAGTATTGCGTTCACATCACAGGTAAAAATCTATTACAACGTGAACACAACTGGGGGAACAATATCAATTAACGGAAACTCGAAATCGGCGCCAGTGCCAGTCAATGGAAACACTACTATTGGCACGCTTACATGGACTACGAGTGATATTTCAAGTCCTTTTACTTCATTAAGCTTTACCAGTCCTAATGGTGGAGTCGGGGTTTACGTGTATGGTGTTGAAGTTGATGGATCGATGCTCATCGACTACAACGTTCGCGGGCGTGATCTTGACTCCCTCGTAGACGTTCCCGTCAACGGCAGCGAGGTTGATACCGGAGCTGGCGGGCAGGTGCGGGGGAATTATTGCACGTTGAATCCACTAGACAATCAAAACATAACTCTTGCCAACGGAAATCTCGATTTCAATCGTGCAACCACTGCTTGGTCGAACATCAGAGGGACCATTGGGGTGACCAGTGGCAAATGGTATTGGGAGGTAACAGCTTCAAGCATTGGAGCAGGTAGTTACATAATGCTCGGCATTGTTGATTCAGCCGCCTTTCCAAGCGGCGGCTTTCACGACCTTGCTTATGGCTATGGCTACTTTTCTGGAGATGGCAAAAAATACAACTCAGGTGGCGGCTCTTCGTACGGCAATACTTACACGAGTGGCGACGTAATCGGAATTGCGTTTGACGCCGACGCTGGATCGCTTTTCTTCTACAAGAACGGCACCGTCCAAAACTCGGGAACTGCAGCCTATACAGGCTTAACGGGTCGCATCTACTTCCCTGCTTTTGCGATGTATGGCACAACAAATGCTGTCGTCAACTTCGGCCAACGCCCCTTCGCCTACACCGCCCCCAGCGGCTTCAAGGCGCTCTGCACGGCAAACCTGCCCGCCC